>ERZ778027.3017-NODE-3017-length-18319-cov-10.882939_pt1 | contig 18319 bp, 17 predicted proteins | sample MGYA00375757_ERZ778027 | MGnify/ENA primary metagenome ERZ778027 (study PRJEB29350, sample SAMN05389817) | bioreactor metagenome | isolation source: Ammonium sulfate bioreactor | place: South Africa: University of Cape Town | collected 2014-02-18 ... | reverse complement strand
GTGACAACTAAAACAAATGTTCGTCCGTATCCGAGTGTAGCATTGAACAGAAATTGTCCGCTAGCACCACTATCATCATCGTATGCAATTAAATTTTGAGCAGGATAGGATGGATCAAATGAATTCGCATATAAATAACCATAGGTATCCAGTAAACTATCGCTTCGAATTGTATATTCTCCAGTTGTGCGAATTGTCAATTGAAGTGCTTGATAGTAAAAGACACCTGAGGATTGTCCTGCACGAACAAATCTCGCACTATTCGATGACAAAGAACCACGGTATGTTGACGCAACTTCGGATGATACCACTAAACAACATAAAATACCGATTGTAAACGTAATTAGCATCATGTTATTTCGAAGTTTATTTTAAATTTAATGACTCAATATAAACTACTAAATCTTGTGATGTTATTGCACCATTTTATATATTTCTTAGATAAATGAATGATGCTTATCTCTTTAAAAAAAACATTGTCATCGTTGAAAAACATCAAGTGACGTCAATGGCAGGAAAATCGTTTTAATTCAACGTTTATAGGCTAATTAATTTCTTAGGAAGTATGCAAAAATTACGTCAAACGAAATTTCTTATTTCAAAACAAAAAATCAAATAACATATCAGTATATAATCCTTAGCTAATATTTACTTCTAGATTAATTCGATGAAATAAACTCAAAATAAATCGAGCTATATAATAACATAAAAGTCTTGTCATGGATTGTTAGCAGCAATATGTTGTCTCAACGTCATAAAATTCGAATTATTGCTTTCGATTATGGTAAAATAATCACGATGAGAATATAAATCTTTTCTTAATTGAGAGCTGTATTTTACAGGTGGTGTCCTGTTCCATGATGGGAAAAAACGAGCAATAGAAAAACTCGAAAAAGATCATCACTATGACAGTAATATCATTTGGCAACTAATGAGCAGTCCTGAATCGTGGGAATTAAGACGAGGTAAAATCTCGAGTACTGAGTTTTGGAAATGGGCAGAAAAGCAATTGCCCAAAGGTAAACATTACAAATTTAACGAATTATATCGATGTGCGTATTTTAAGATTATGACTCGAAACTGATATGTGAAACTTGGTGCAACGAGTACATATTGGATGAGGATATTATGAATTTACTTCATCGATTGAAAGAACGTAACTATCGAATTATATCTTATACCGATGGAATTCCAGAAAGAGTAGCGTATGTTGAGAATAAATATAATTTTCGACATAATTTCGATGCAGAAGTGCATAGTTATCAATGGAAAGCGGTTAAAACTGATATGACATTTGCTCAAGCACTTCTGCATACGGCAGGTTGTGAACAAAATCCAGATGAATTACTTCTTATTGATGATCAAATTCATGAAACTGAACTTGTGAAGAAACTTGGCGTCAATGTTTTGATTTACAAAACAGGTTTTCTTGATAAACTCATTAATGATTTACACAAGATAGGAATTCAATGTTAGTCATTTGGTATTGTCAAAAGTGAGTTTCGTTTTTTTTATCAGTTTATCACAGCCATTCGGCGAAAAAAGAACACATCACACATATATAAAATGCGCAAGAACTCCTTCTTTTTCTTTTATTTCAATAATAATTTTTCATGACAATGTTATTTTTACTTTTGGTAATAATAAAATCAGCTGCATCATTGATTTGTTACCAGTGTGACAGTGCGAATGTTCCAAGTCGTTTGGTTCGTCCTGGTGAAATAGAATTACCATTCGTGGTAACAAAAGATAATATACCAACATTGGAAAACTGTACGGAAATATCTGTGGAAGAGTCTAGCCACCACTGTTGGCTTATGGTATCGTGGGATTTTACCGAAACCAGAACCAGAATCCAGAGTGATCTTAGCAGAGGTGATTTCTCTAATGAAGTGATTGTGCAGCTAACGAGAATTGACGAAAATGAACCTGCATCTGTAGTCGGTTATTTTTGTTCTACGGATTATTGTAACGATCCATCAAAGTTGGAGTTGCTTATAAAATCAAATGATTTCGAAGTCGATCAAGATCAAATAGTCTCTCTACTAACGGGACATGAAACATCGTTCAATGCTACGCAATCATGTTACAAAAACATTAACGATACAAGTCCTCTCAGAATCGTCGATGTCACCTGCGATGTTTCGAATAGTTCTTATGCATCTACATCATGCACTACATTAATGATGACAAATGCATCGACTACAGAAATGTGTTCAGGCCCGACCTATTGGAGGTCCGATTATACATTTCAAATTGTAACATTGTATCATATAGTTAATCTTACATCGTCGAAAGAACAATATACGTATGTTATATGTTCTAACAAAACAGATTGTAATGGATTAGACAACATTCAGGAGATGAGCAAATTTTGCATTCAAAAATTTGATCTGACTCAATTTTTTGGAATCGTAACAACAACCAGTCCGTCGGAAGTAACGACAACTGTATCTATTGGCAATTTTCTATTTCCATTCGCACGTTACTTTCTACTATTGCTAGATTTTATGCTAATCATTTTTATTCAAAAATAAAATTAAAAAAAAATTTTCTTTTATTCGATGACAGAAGTCGATTGTTTTCGTTTGTTTTGAATTTTTTCAAATTCAGAAAGAATTTTTTCTGTCGCCTCTAAAGGCAATCCCGATATCAACGATGCAATTTTAGCAGTTGGATCAACGATTGATGGTTGTTGTTCATTATTTGATGTCGTCGACGACAATGAAGATGTTTCACTTCGAATATCAAGTACTATTTTTTCCACTGTATCGAACGTTTGATGACCTAACCAAGTCGTGCCTGGAAATGTACCAATTGTAGGTTGAATAGCACAATCACCTGCAAGAATCAATGCTTTCATTGTATCGCTATTCGTTGCAGAAGAATGAGAATCATCATGGGTTCGTAGTCGTTTTAAAAAACGAATTGCATCAAGTTTTTTACTGTGCCATAAACTATGTTTAGTCAATTTCAAATGAGCTATATTCAGATGACTATTGAACGAAAATAATTCTTGAAACGATTTTTGATCATGTTTCAATTCTGTTTCATCATCTTCATCTATTGATGGCGATGAACTGAAACTTATATGAGATAACGGACTAATATATCGATTATAATTAAATTTCCAATTTCGAGTACAATGATGTTTCAGTTGTGACGTTTGAATAAGATTAGCTGAGAAGAGCACATGAGCAACTTGTTCGGATATTTGAAGATTTAATTCTTCGATTCGATAACACGCAGCGTATGTCGAATCGAGATCACTACGCATACGATCTAAAGGCAAATGCGAATGAAACGATCGTACAGCTGCTTCGCATCCATTTTCCTTTTCCATAATCGATTGAATTTTTTCTGCAGCCATACGTGTCGATGGCTGATGAGCAACACGAAATGCATCAGCTAATTCATCGGCAGTGATCGTTTTACCCGGTAATGGTCGAGGTCCTGCACCGCTTCTCTCAATAATATTTCCCCAGAAGAATTGATCACCGAAAAACGGTACGATAATCGTCGGTTTGCCTGCACGTAAACCAGCTGCTGTTGTTCCAGCTCCGCCATGATGACATACCGCAGATACTAAATGAGATACGTAGATTTTATTTTGCGAGAAAATCTTTGTCTTTTCGAAGAATCTACCGTATTGAAATAGCCAATCATGTGGAACATTACCGATTTTGAAGATATTTTCGGGTAAAGAATCAGATTCATTGGCGAAACCGGATAAAACAGCTCGATAGCCCGTTTGTTTGAGAGCATCGATAACAACGTGAAGAATACGTTGACAATCATGTCCTGTTATCGAACCGAAACCGATATAGATCGGTTTGTCTTGTTGATTATCGATATTAAGAAATCGAACTAAATCTTCAGGTGGATTCGTATAATTACTCGAGAGATTCAAAAAGAAAAATCCTGAAACATCAATATGTGCTCCCCAATCAGCAGGCTTAGCAGCTAATGCTGTCGACCAGCAATACGTATGTGGAACACGTTGATCAACTAGAAGATTAATTGCTTCATGTGTATGTAATGGTGAAAGTCCTAAGATATGCCTTCGAAAATGATTGATAATCGTTCTCATTCCTGACCATGTCTACAAAAGTCAACAAAATAATGATTATCAAAACTTAAAACTTTCTAAACCGACTAGCATTTCAATAGCTTGATAGGAATAGTAATTCTTTTTTTCTGCCGATTCTTTTGATGAATCAATATTACATAATGGATGTGGAAAAGCTGCTGTCGGTGACCAAGGCATTGTAAATATAATATGTACTGGTATTTGCAATTTTTCTGCGCAATGTATGTGACCAAACGATGGTGGATTCGCAATAATAGCTTCGGCGGTAAATGGACGGCCTGTTTCATCATCAGCAGCTGTACAGGCTGACCATGTTGATTCAAGAATTTCAGCAAGTATTTGTCGATGTTTACTGATGTCACCTGAAACAATACTACTGAATGAAGGAATAATTCCAGCATTTTTAACCATAAATAACATGAGTTCCGATGGATCACCAGCTAATGGATAGAATTCTAAATCGTTTTCACGAACAAATTGTCGAAATGGTTCATGTGTTGCTAAACGAACACGATGACCATATGCTACAAGTGCTTTACCAAGACTGAAAGTCATTTGAATTCTTTTTGAACAAAAAAAAACAACACTTACGCTATAAATGGTTGAACATCACCACGTGTTCCAACGGTTAATATCACAATTGTTAGACGAGGTACTGTCGTATTATCATCATTTAATTTATTTCGATTATCGATAAAATCATCTGATTGAATACTCGTCATTGATGATAAACTTAATCTTGACCCATCAAAACTAATATCAAATCGCCCATGATCATCATCAAGTTGAACTTTACAATCGATTTTTTTAGTTGACTTTGCAATGAGTAAATTCACATGAAGAGAGAGACTTTGATCTTGACAACATAGAATCAATGTATTCGTATTTTCAATTAAATGATTTGTTAATTCGATTTTTTTATTGAATTCTATATTAATATTATTAATCCATATTGAAATATTGATATTTGTCGAATCAAATTCAAGATAAACTTGTTCGTTATCATTTTTACTCAATGTATCCCAATTGAATTGTTTTCTATACCAACATTGTTTTGCATGAAAATCTTCGGTAACATGAGGCAACAGAATTGGTAACCACGAACATTTTTCTAATCGATTAATCTCTTCGAAAGTTTGAATTTTATCTGGATAATAATATTGCCAGTCTGTATTGAAATTAACCTTAAACGTATCGGTTGACATTGAGATTCACGTTTGTGATAACGGCAAAACGAAGAGGAGAATATCATTTATATATTTCGTTTATGTTTTGTCATGCGTGTTATCCTTCATCGAATGATAGAAAAAAAACACAAAATGAATGTATACACGTTTATTTATTTATTCATTCATTGCAACGAATCAATGAAATTTCTAGTTTATTAAATGAAAATCAAATCAATTACTAACACAAAGTGTTAATTGTTTGGGTGTTTGGCCGGTATAGTTGTTGCATCCACTGCCATTGAGAGTAGGTCCACCACTGAATGATCCTGCTTTATTGCATTGATTTGCTATTGAACCATAATTGGAGGGTGTTGTTGTCGTTTTAATACAGCAATTGTCCGATATTTGTGTTTTGTAAGTTAAAGCAGAAAAAGAACTAGCTAGTTGAGGTAGAACTTCTTCTGGTCCAACACTATAACCACTCAAACATTGTCCACCATTACCATCCAGATAATAGCAATGATTTTCATAGAGTACTTCGTTGACTGGACATGATTTCATATTCATAAAAACATCGCCTGGACCTGATGCTTCAATTGAAAACGGCCCAGTTACCTGTTCTGCATATGTTGTATGTACTAGAATATATGTTATATCCGATCGAAGTTCAGCTGTTATTTGAAATTGTCTCTTGCCACCTCCAATACCATCATCATCTTGTGCAACTATATTGTATTCAGGATATTCGGGATAAAAATTTCCTTGATACAAATAACCGAAAGTGTCCATTGTAGTTCCCACTGATTTGAATGTATACGTTCCTGTTGTTGATACTCGTATGGGAATTGCTTCATAGTAATAATTATTTCCGTTAACACCAACTCGAGAAAATTTTTCACTGCTTGTTGTTAAAGTACTCGTATAATTGGAAACATTTGCTGATATGCATCCTATGTTCACAAGAAAAATACGTTATTTCATAGAAATTAAGACGAGTATTTCAAACCTGCTAAACTAGAAATTAAAAAACAAAAATAAACTATTTTTGTCATTGTCATACTACTTTCAAAGAGCACGTTCGGCTCGTTTTTATATCCAATGCACAGATGTCTTTTTTAATCCTTTTTCATTTCAAAATATGCGTTGTCATTTTTACGGCAAATCGATATTTGATACTCGATCAAGTGACATCATTGATTCTTGAAGATTTGTGCCGTAGATTGAAAGACCGCAAGTAATAAGTAAAAAAAAGAAAATAAGTTTGTTTTTGGTTTGAACGGATGAATAGGCATGCCTGATACGAACTAATCTGTCATGGTTGGTTAATTTCATACAGAAAAAGAGGTTTCTCTCTCATCAAGGTGAATAATATATATTTAAAGTAACTCATTTGCATGGTGTTTACCAAAAAAAAACAATATCATGAAGAAACTAATAGAAATGACGAACGAAGGCGAGAAGATATCGAAGAGATTTTCAATTGAAAATTATCTTATTGTTTGGCTGGATTCCAATACGGATATTTCATTGAATCAACTTCGTCGATTTGTTAATACGATTCAACTATTTAGTGATGCTCAACAAGCAATCGATTTTGTCAATAATATTAAAAACGAACGAATCTTTTTCTTTCTATCGGACTCATCGCTCGTGTCAAACATCGATCATTTACCTCAAATTCAATCGATTTCTATTCTACCAATGTCAATCGATGAAATATGCGATAAATTGAAAGAAGAAATTCAACAATTCGATCGAAATTCGATATCGATTCATGTCACCAGTACAGATGAAAATCATCTCAACGAATCATTTTTCTATTCACAATTTCTTCAAGATATGCTACTCGATTGTAATTATGATTATTATACAAAAAATCAATTTATTGAATTTTGCCGACAACAATACGAAAATAATATCGAACAGTTGAAATCGATCGATGAATTCGATCGAGATTATCATTCACATTGTCCATTTTGGTGGTACAATCGAAAGGATTTTGCATATAAAATGCTCAATCGTGCTCTTCGATTGCAAGACATCGAAGTTCTCAATCGAATGGCTTTCTTTATCTGTGATATTCATCGAAATATCGAAGAGATTCACTCTCAAATACACTCATTTACCGTCTATCGAGGACAAGCATTGACATTCGAACAATTTGACATGATCAAACAAAATGCTAATGGTTATTTAATGTTTAATAGTTTCCTATCAACGCATCTCGATCGAGATATATCATTATCATCGACGAAAATAACTTCGAATTCAATTGCTGTTCTTTTTGATATTGAAATCAATCCATTGACTCCATTTATTTACTTCGAAAACGAACAAGAAATCTTCTTTTCCATACGTTCAATCTTTCAAATCAAACAAATCATTCAACATGACGAACAGATTTCGACGATTCAATTGAAATTAATCGATATCAACGACGATGAACAATTCAAACAATTGACCAAACATTTTCGAAAAGATGCTCCTCAATCTCGGTTAGGTTCTCTAGTTATTCAAATGGAACGTTTCAAAAACTTCGAAGAATCTTTTGATAAATTAGTCGCTGAAAGTAACAATCAGAATGATGAAAATCTCTCATCGATTTGTCATCAATTGGCATCGATTAAATTCTCGATGAACGAATATCAACAAGCGATCGAATACAATGAATTAGCACTTGAATTAGACGATCGATTCGAAACGTTAATTCAACTTGGCAAAGCTTATTTTCATACCGAACAATATTCTCAAGCGTTAGATTGCTTCGAAAAATCGTTGAATACCGAAAAGAAACCGACTCATCTCGATACAGTTCACACGTACAAACATCTCGGCGATGTCTATGCTCACATGGGTGAATTCGAGAAAGCCCTAGGATTCTATCAGAAATCATTTCAATTCGGTCGAATCTTTCTTCGGTCAAATCCAACGACAGAAATCGATGACGAACTCGATGAATACACGAAAGCACTTCAACGACATAATCATACGCTGCATATTCAACGAAAATCTCTGCCGGATATTCATCCTGAATTTGGGAATACGTTCAATAATATCGGCGAAGTCTATTTGAATCTCGGCGAGTATTCGAAAGCGTTAGAATTCTATAAGAAATCCGTTGATATTCGTCGACATTCGGTGTCACAAGATGATCCAGAATTATGTCAAACATTCAATCGAATCGGAGAAGCTTATTTAAAAATGGAGAATTACGAGAAAGCATTGGAATTCTTTCGAAAAGCATTAACATTTGCAGCATATTCTCAATCGATTGTCGCAACAATTCATCAGAATATCGCCGAAACATATCAATATCTCGAAGATTATCAAAAAGCATTTCAATTCTACGAAAAAACACTACAAATCCGACGGAGATTTCTGCCCAAATATCAACCCGAATCTGCAATTGCTGACAAAGATTCAGTTGAAAAAGTATTCGATTTCTATCGAACATCATTAGTCAATCAACAAGAATCTCTTGCCGTCCTATCGAATATTGCTGAAATACATTTACATTTAGGTGAATCGACCAAAGCACTTGAAATTTATGAGAAAATTTCCTCGTCAATTTCATTGAATCAACTCGAACTAGCACAAACATTGAATAGTATCGCTGGTATTCATCACGATCTCGGGCAATATGTCAAAGCTGTTGAAATCTATGAAAAATCGTTGGATATTCGTCAGAAATCATTGCCACGAAATCATCCTGATCTTATCGTTAGTTATAATAATCTCGCTGGAGTTCATAATGATTTAAGTCATTATTCGAAAGCATTGGAATTCTATGAAATTGCTTTAGATATAGCAAAGATTTGTTTGCCAACAGATCATCTCGATTTAGCATCGATCTACAATAATCTCGGTTTAGTTTATGCTAGTAAGGGCAAATATTTTCGAGCACTTCATTTCTATCAAATGTCGTTTGATATTGCACAAAAATGGTTACCGTTAAATCATCCCGAACTAGCAATTACTCTCAGTCTAATTGGTCAAGTTTATCATTTAATTGGAGATTATTCAACAGCTATCGAATTCTATCAAATGACTCTTCAAATTCGACAACAATCTTTGCCGGAAAATCACCCTCATTTAGCATTGACGTACAATAATCTCGCTACGGTCTATCATGATCTCAAACATTATTCGAAAGCTTTGCAACTCTATCAAAAAGCGCTCGAAATTCAAGAGAAAATTCTACCTGCTCATCATCCTGATTTAGCTATTATTTTCAATAATCTTGGTTTACTGTATTGTAACAAAGAACAATACTTCAATGCACTTGATTATTTTGAAAAAACATTCGAAATCTGTCAAAAAATTCTTCCGGAAAATCATCTCGAATTTGCTACGATTTTCAATAATGTTGCTCTAGTCTACGATGAAATGAATCAACATCGAAAATCTATACATTTCTATGAAAAAGCATTACAAATTCAACAAACTCTTCTACCAGCAAATCATCCTGATTTAGCTTCGATTTACAATAATGTTGCTGGTACATATCATGCAATTCATGAATCTCAAAAAGCTATCGAATGTTACCAGCGTGCTTGTCAAATAGCTGAACAATCTCTACCAAGAACTCATCCTTTATATCAAAAATATCAATATGATCTTCTTCATTTTCAAAGCGAACAATCCAAACTAGAATAATCATCAATCGAAAAAAAAAACTTATTCTTAAGCCATTGTATTGATAGATTAAAAGAAAAGTTTTTTTTTAAACGAAAATGTCTAATTCAGTCGAGCATATCGAACGATATAACTACCATCACCCATAGCCACATACATGTTCAGATTGGAATCGAAACTAATGCTGGAAGGATTTTTAAGTGTAGCATCAGTACCTTGAATTACGACAGTGCCGACTGTTGTATTGGTACAAAACATAACTACTCGATCGGGTTCTTTGTCCGGGACATATAAATTACCATAAGGATCGAAAACTATATTCCCGGGATTTTTGAGAACACTATTTGCAGAATCTTGAACTTGATTGAGGGTTATGGTCGGTGCTGTAGCATTGAAGGTCCATAAATATATACTTTTTGTACCACCTTGAGTACTGTAATAGATCTGATTTGTTGTATTAGGAACAAGACCGAGACCATATCCATCACCTAGACTATTATGACTAACTAAAACATTGCCACTAGTTGCATTTGGTGGCCATACAACTACTCGTTGATTTACTGTATCAATGATATAAACATTTTGATCCTTATCGACACCGATACCCGTTGGTTTCTTAAGATAACTCGATGTAGTTCCTTCTTGACCATTAGCTTGTCCAGCAACCGTTGTACCAACGAGTGAATTCGGTGCAAATTGTTGAACTCGATTATTTTCTTTCTCACTGACATACATAAATCCATTATTATCAAAAGTAACAGCAAAAGGTCGTTTAAGAAGACTTGAAGTAGTACCTTCTGTACCAGTACTACTACCAGCAACTGTAATTCCATTTGTAGAACCATTTTTCCACATTTGAATACGATTATTATCGAAATCGGAAACATAAAGTGTCCCATTTGTATCGACGTATAACCATGATGGATTCTTAAATGTATTACTAGTTGCAGAACCGCCAGCTGTAGGACTGCCAGTACCAGCTATGTTCACTCCTGTTTGATTCCATTTTAGAAACGAACCTAGAGAAATTAGATCAAAGTTAGTAAATGAGAATAATAAATCGTCAACTGACATGAATCGAATTTTGTTGTTGTCGTTGTCGCTAAAAATATGTACGTATAAATTCGTATATAGTTTATCTATGAAAAATACTTGTTGTTGTGCTAGTTGTTGTAGACGAGGATGTCGTTGTTGATGTCGATGTAACAGTTGATGTTGTTGATGTTGTAGTTGATGAAGTTGTTGTCGTTGTTGCTTCAATTTTAAGAAGCTATAAAATATTCTTATATATTTTTATGTTTACTTCGAGTTGTAGTAGTTGTTGTTGTTTGTGTTGTGTCTGTTGTCGTAGTTGTCGGATGATGATGATGATGATATTCAACTATTTACAATATGTGTTCTTTTTTAGTTATAAGAAGAAAGAGACTTACCCAAAATGAAAAAAGTCGCTATGATGCCTGCGAGAACGGCAATGGCGAGACCAGCAAATGTTAAAAGCCAACAAGAACGTGGTGTCACATACCATGATGGTTGAGTTCTAAACTTTCGCATCTGTTTATTGAATTGGATCGATTGAATAAAAAAACAAATCATACTCGGAATTTATATTGATTTTCACCATTGAATTGGGGGCTACAGAATTACGTTTTGGTTTCATCTTGAAGATTACTGAGCGAAATAGAAAGTGCACACTTTTGATCGATTTTTTTCTCAATCTGAAATTATTGGGTATCATGCACTTTCGTTTATATAGTTAATTAAAAAGAATCAAAATAGAACTGAAGCCAATTTATGATGAATAATTAGTAAATATTCGGCTGATTATTTGTTTGATTGTTTTTTTTCAATCATACTAGAAATGAACTATACTACGAGTTTGATTGGAATTTTTTACATATTTTGTTGTGCTGCCAGAGATATCAAAATACCAGTAGATAGAGTAATGATTTCATAATCATATGTAAGTTTCGTTGATCTAATTTTTTTAGAATACTATGCCATCTCTTTGCAATGGTAATGAGAAAATTCCACTCAATACTCAATTACTATCAAAATTTGCTCATATTCGTGATGCACAGGTAATTTATCCTCTTCTTGTCAATGTCGAATCGTATGCTTTGGCAACAATGCCTCGTGATACTGTATATATTACCACTAGTTCAATTCCAAATGCTGTAAGGAATAAATAGACAACCACGATCAAAAGTATATTTCATTTAAGGGTTTGGGTGTATTTGCTGCTCGTCCAATTGCACGTCTCAGTTATTTTGGTCCTTATTGTTGCAAGAAATATAATAATTCTATTGATCGAAAGAGAACTCACTATACTTGGGAGGTAAGACAAAACAATACTTCTCTTGTCTTTATTATTATTATTATTCGTATGCAGGTGCATGACAAGTCGGGGAATATAATACATTATGTCGATGGATCTGAACTGAATAAATCAAATTGGCTTCGATATATTAATTGTCCAGAAAATTTACATCAACAAAATCTCGTTGCATTCGTTGTAGATGAGAGTGAAATTTTTTATTTAGTAACTCGAGATATTCCTATCGGACAAGAACTTCTCGTTTATTATGGAGATATTTATGCTAAAAAGCTTGGCATTGATACAACGAAATTCTCTTAAATTTTTCTTTTTTCTGCGACTATCGTATACTTAAAAAGCAATATGATTTTGAAGGTTTCTTTGAGTTAATGCGCTTGCGTGTACTGTTGAAATATACTATGAATGATTACATACGTTTCAACGTCAATAAAAGCATGTAGTTTTACAAATACTCTTGTCCTTAAATATATAAAGCGAATGGCGATCGAATTTTCGGTTCAGTTGATATTTGAAATGTTTTTTTTTCTTCTGATTCTTTTTACCAATGGCATTTATATTACTTCTAATATTTTAGACTAAAATAAAGAAGAATGTTACAAAAAATTTTCAATTCAATAATTATTCTGAGTGTCTTCAAAATTGAAACAGTGGAATTATCAAATTTGACATGTAATCAAAATAATTCATCCATTGAACTTTCATTATTATCAACGTTTCATTCAGCATGGGACTCAACACTGAACTGTTCACTTTCTCAATGTAATATGAATACTAATGATAGTTGTCATTCATTACAAACTCCATGTTTTGATTATCGTTCAATAAATAATCAGAGTTTCTGTGCACCTGCGAGTTTGTGTTCGATTTTAGAACCATGTGATAATATTACAAATGCATGTCCATCAAATGCATTTGTATGCATTGTCAATGCTTGTTGTCAATCTACAAAAGTATGTCTTCCATTAATATTCACTCAATTGTGCTCATCAATACGTAAGTTCTAATTAATACTCAGATTTTTCAATACTTGGAAATTGTTCTAATCTATATAGAACTTGATACATCATCAACTACAACGACTAGCGTTACAACAACTACTTCGACACAATCCTTACCAGGTATGAATTTATAGCGAAGAGGACGTTAAATAAATGCTTTCAAAAATTATCTATAGGATCGTGTCAACTCTCATTCGCACCGATGGTGAGATATGAAGTAGACCTGCTGCCACAAGCGATTGCTGTTGGTGATTTTAATAATGATAATCATATAGATATTGTAGCTAGTAATCAGGACTATCTTGGCACAATCAGTGTACTTCTTGGTTATGGAAATGGAAGCTTTGCACGAAAAACAACATATCAAACTGGAGCACAACCACAGGGTATCTTGATAGGCGATTTCAATGGAGATAATCAGTCTGATTTAATCGTTGCAAACTATGGTGTTAATGAAAGTCTTAGCATATTTTTTGGTCATGGAGATGGAACTTTCACAAATCAAACAATAATGCCAAGTCCCCGTACACCAACCTTCGGTGCTGTCTATGACTTTAACCATGATGGTTGCCTCGATTTTATCATGACTTTTTTAACAGATCGGATGGTAAGTATATATCTTGGGCACGGAAATGGCAGCTTTTCAATACCAATGACATTTTCAGCGGGTTATAGTTCCTATTATATGACTCTTGGTGATTTTAATAATGACAATCAAATAGATATTGTTGTTTCTAATATTGAATACTCTGGTGTATCATCTATGAGTATCCTTCTTGGTTATGGTAATGGAAGTTTTTCAGCTTATCAGACATTTGCATCTGGTATAAGTCCAGATGCAATAGTCACCAGCGATTTTAATGGAGACAATAATCTAGATCTTGCTGTTGTTTGCCCAAGTAGCAACAGTACTAAAATACTATTTGGCTATGGAAATGGATCATTTGCAAATCCAATATCATATGCAACTGGATTTCGTCCATTTGGTCTTTGCTTAGGCGACTTTAACAGTGATAATCAAACAGATATTGCTGTTGTGAGTTTATTTAGTGATGGCATAAGCATACATCTTGGTTTTGGTAATGGAAGCTTTACAACACAAATTAAAGTCGGAAGTAATATTACTGGGAGTGATATCCGTGCTGCTGACTTCAATGGTGATGGTCGATTAGATCTTGTTAATACAAATTGGGGAGGTACTTCAGTCGGTGTATTTTTAAACAATTGCTAAAATCTTTCTTTAAATCAAGACGATTCAATCACACATAAATATGACTCTTTTTTTTTCTTTATTCTTCATCAGAAAATATACTATTTCATTCTCACTTGCGCATCAAATGTATGGTTTTACGTTTTTTAATTAACTTTTTTCATTCGAAAAAATATTCGAGTTATATATGTGTTGTATGAAAGAAACCTTTCTTCTGTTTTCTTTTCACAGTATTGAATTATGTCCACTAATAAAATAATACATGTATCCATTCGATCATCCAAGAATAAAATCCATCCAACATGCCGTTCATTGACCAACTCTCAAAATGCTTTGCTTTCGGTTTTATTTAGAAAATCTCTGATTATAAATAATTTTTCGTAATTTAACTAGGTGCCTGCTGTTTCGACTGAGAGTTTTGATCAAAAACTTCCACAAGTACGATGAAACATTTTGACAATAACGATAAGATATTATATTTGAAATCTAGACAACTAGATCATTACCCTCAAGATTAGATGGTCCAAATTCGCATCATAAAACATCGAAAAACAATCGAAAAAAACGTTCCAACTATGACAAATACATTTGCAGACAGAATCTCCGTTGTTGCTTCATTATATCTGCGCTTAGTCTTGCTCTTCTCGGTGCTTGTATGACTGTATTAATTATCATCTTAACCGGTACTTCTAAAACAACGACAACATCAACAACAGTCACAACTACGACAGCAACAACTACAACAACAAGTAGGTCAACTGAAATTTCAACAGAATTTGTAAAGTATACTCGTTTTATAATAGCTCCATGTGGTCGATTTGCACCACAAATAAACTATCCAGTGAGCTCTACACCATCATGTCTGACAACAGCAGATGTTAATGGAGATAGCAAACTTGATATTATCGTCACAAATAGCGGCACAAATACCATTGGTGTACTTCTCAACAATGGCAGTGTTACGTTTGCTAATGAAGTAACTTATCCAACTAGTAATTTACCATGGTATGTAACAGCTGCTGATGTTAATACAGACGGTGAACAGGATATAATTGTCATAAATGATAATTCACAAACTGTCGGCGTTTTACTTAACAATGGTGGTGGAACTTTTGCAGCTCAAATTACCTATTCAATCGGTGCGCATCCAGTAGCCGTTGCAGCAGCTGATGTTACTGGAGACAATAAAGTTGATATCATCGTTGTAAATAACGGTGCTCATAATATTGGTGTTCTCAGTAATAATGGTAGTGGCGCATTTACTCCTCAAGTAACTTATTCGACAAATCAATATCCAGTTCGAGTAGCAATAGCTGATGTCAATGGAGATAATAAACTTGATCTGCTTGTTACAATCGATATTCCAGATCAAGTTCTTGTTTTACTTAATAATGGCAATGGTGTATTTCTTCTTCAATCAGCTTATTCAACTAGTGGTGACTCATATTCGATTGCAGTAGCTGATCTTAATGGAGATAACAAACCTGATATTGTCGTTGGAAACTACGGGCCAGATAACGTTGGTATTTTCTTCAACATAGGCAATGGAACATTTACTCCTGAAGTAACCTATCCAACGAGTGTTAATCCGTATGCAATAGCACTAGGTGATATGAATGGAGACGGTAAACTTGATATTGTTGTAGCAAATCAGGGCTCAAACAATGTTGGTCTTCTGCTCAATAATGGTAATGGTACGTTTGCTACGCAACTGACTTATTCAGTTGGATCTCAGCCGTATTCAGTGTCAGTAGCTGATATTAATGGTGACAACATGCTCGATATAATTGTAGCAAATTATGGTTCAAATACTGTTGGTATTTTATTAGCTCTCTGTTATTAACAAGAAACTGTTTACAGAAAATAACCAAAGAGTTCAATTTCACTGTATTGAATCGAATTGGAAATATTACGTTTCGATGTAATTAATACACGATAGCTATTGTATGATATCACATTATTTGAGATCGTCATTTTTGTGCTATAATTAAACCGACCAGGATCAATTTCAAGACCACTCGAACCCGTATAAAGCAATGTCCAGCTTGAACCTAGTAAAAGATTTGCTGCAAGTTGATTACTTCCTTCAACTGTTATAGTCATAGGATCACGTTCAGGAAGACTATTTGCTGTACAAAATCGTATAGCTGTTAATACAGCAGAGCCTCGTTGAAGTGTCAAGTATATACCGGTATGCAAACCACATGGTGGATAGAACAATCCGCTACTATTACAAACACCATAACTATTATATTTAGTTGTCATATTTTGATCAAAAGCTTTTGATGGTGTTTCATTTGGATTATAACTTTGGCTACCAGAACCAGGACCTGAAAGAAGACTGTTATGACCAGCAGTTGTATTCCATAAACCATAAACAGTTTCATTACGATCAGTCAATAAAATTACTTCTTTGTTTTCAATCTGTTTAGATTGTTTACTCGTATTGTTAGTTAATAATGCCAATAGAACAGCAGTGAAACAAGTTACCAAGATAATCGTACAACATAAACACATAAATATACGCACATACAAACCACAGTATTTTCTTCGTTGTTTTGTTTTTGTTTTTTCACAACGATCATCGATAATAATACCTCTTCTATCGTTCTGAATCTGTAATTCTATTGAATTTGTTCCACCATATAACGACGAATTTTTCGAAATCTTCTTAATTTTAACATTTTTCTTTTGTGAATATTGCCGATCATGTTTCAACATTATTCTTATTTCATTTCATAAAAAGTGTATGCAGAATATCCAAATACGAATACTTGCAAGGTTTCATTTTCATTAAAATCCATCAATCTTATTAATACGAAAAGAAATGAATATTTCCATAAAACGACATCTGTTGGCATGATTTTACGTAGTATATGATAAAAAGTGCTTATGTAGCAATATGAGTCATTTTCTTATCATCGTGTATAAATTCAAGCGAGAATACTCAGAATATTTATTTCAACAAATGTCTGCAGTTAAAATACCTATATGTGGTATCTATGGAGCTGGTACGTAGTTTTTCTTTATTCATTGAATGACTCTAATTTTGATTATTTAGGTAAAAGAAGTATTGTTCATGTTGTCAAATATGGCAAATTCTCTAATGCCCGTATTCATTCGACGATTTATGATGGTTTCGAAAAGTTGACAATTGGAAACATCACTCTAGGAGCATGGTTAGCAGGTGGACGCAGTGGTTATCGGCCACGAACCAAATTCTTTTATCAAAATTCTAACGGTTTCATTTATGTTGTCGATTCCGATGATCGAGATAACATAGAGAAAGCAAAAAAAGAATTACTCGAAATAAAAGCTGAAGGATGGTTTCAAGACATTCCAGTGCTGATTTTTGCTAATAAACAAGATCTATCTGATGCAATGTCACTCGATGAAATACGAGATAAGCTTGGTTTGAATGAATTATTCGATGAAAAAATGGTTTGGCATTTACAAGGTGCATCGGCACTTGAAAATAAAGGCATTCAAGAAGGACTTGAATGGTTGGCAAATAATATCGCCGTGCCAAATGAAATCGTGAAACCGATCGTTGAAACAATCAATGATTCGGTCACAATGAAAAACGATATTTTATCTATATTTAATTTGAAAAATTGTAAAGATATGTTTAAAAAATTCGTTAATTCTGTATCTTTTTTATTCTACATCAAATAAATGATTAGCTAATATAATTCTTTTATTATTTATCGATTCCAAAACATAAATCTTTCGTACAGCTTATGTTTCGTAAATTTCAATGATTAGCTAAAAATAAAAGAATATAATCAATCTATTGCACGTTAAGTTTGATTGCGTACATATTTTCGAATGGTATCAATTTCGGTTTTGTCTCCAGTTGAAATCACAGCTGTTTCTATCCTC
>ERZ778027.3011-NODE-3011-length-18340-cov-5.601969_pt1 | contig 18340 bp, 8 predicted proteins | sample MGYA00375757_ERZ778027 | MGnify/ENA primary metagenome ERZ778027 (study PRJEB29350, sample SAMN05389817) | bioreactor metagenome | isolation source: Ammonium sulfate bioreactor | place: South Africa: University of Cape Town | collected 2014-02-18 ... | reverse complement strand
CTGGCGGCGGTGATGGGAAACATCATCAATCGCATCTCGTGGTACGTCTACGGCAACTACGACCTGTCCGGCCGTATGTTCATCTGGGAATTCGTGAACTACGAAATTTCCAAACGGCCTATTCTCGGCTGGGGCTACCAATCGTTTTGGCTGGTCGGCCCTGACGGGCCGAGCCTCACCGAAGCACCCGGCTGGATCAGAGGCATGCCCTCCGGCCACAACGGCTATCTGGATACACAGCTCGATCTCGGATATCCGGGGCTACTGCTGCTCGTGGCCTTCATCATGACGACGCTGCACGCAATCGGTCATGTCGCGAAACGAAATGCACGGCTCGCGCTCTTGTTGTTGACGCTCGCCTTCTTCGTCATCCTTCAGAACTTCCTCGAGACCGTTTGGATGCACGGACAGGATACGCTCTGGATGATGTTCCTGCTTGCGACCGCCGTCGCGGCGCGATACGTGCCGGATTACCGGCAAAACATACGCCCGCGTGCGCGCCGGCAAACCGCGAAGGGGCCGCTCGTTCCATCGGCCTACCAGCGCGAACCGGACACGCAAGCGTCCTGAGATCGACATCGCCGCATAACTAAGCCTGATCTCCGCTAATAGACCGGCGGCAGATCATTTGCCCTGCATGCACGTCGGCATTTTGCCTTGCTCGAGACAGGCCTTTGCCGGAAGCGCAGTAACAGCGCCCGTTGCGGGATCGACCCACGGCCACGGATTGGACCCGAAAAAATCCGGCTTCGCTGCCAGGTATAGCGAGTTGGGGATCGGCCTCGGGGTGCCGGACCCTGCCGCGCCGCCAATGCCATGCCACCGCTGCGATCGCGTCACCCAATCCCAGTTGCCATCCCGAAGCTGCGTTTCATAAGTCTTCGGCTCCCAAGTCCATCCGCCCGCTTGCAGCGAGCCGATGCGCCACATGCTGACAATCCCATCCGTGAAGCCGGAGAGTTCTTCGTAGGACCAGGCTTTTTGGGAATCGGAATAGCTCGGGCTGCTATAGCTCAGGAGCTTCTGCCCGCTGAAGCCAAGCACGTTACCGACCAAATTCGTATTGTCGCTATGGGCTTGGATATCGACAGCGGAGCGCGCGCCAAAATCCATGTAGGGATAATCATTCACCTTGTAGGCGTTCAGCGGCGGCCGCGCCGCGCGAAGCCCCGACAGTTGATTGCGAAACACGGTGATGTAAATCGAATTGCCCCAGAAGCTGTCGCCCTTGTAGTTGTGGCTGTAATTGCCTTCGAGCAATTCCATATGCGGCGTCGTGTAATGACCCGCGTTCAATCCCGCTTCCGGCATGCTCGGATATCCACCGCCGTACGCGTCATCCATGTAATTGTACGCGATGACATTGCCGCCGCCCGTGGCCCGCACGACAATATCCTTATTGCCGCTCCACATGACGTTGTTCTCGATGAGATTGTCGGATGCGCCGGAATTGAGCCCCACGAGATATCCGGCGCCGCCAGGATTGGGATCCGGCGTTTCGTGGACGTAGGAATCTCTGAGCACGCTGCGAAACGTGCCGTAAAAGCCGATCGACGTGCCGATGGACCAGTGCGATTCAACGCCTTTGACCCAGCAATAGGCGCATAGGTTGACCGAAATATTTCCGTGACCGTCGCCGCCCATGCCGCCGTAAACGTAAAGATCCTCGACGCCCAAGCGGTGCAGAACGGGCTCCTGATAGCGCGACATCTGTGCGGCGTACGCGGCCTTGAACGTAATGTGGAACGGCGTCGAGAACGTAACCGTGTTTCCGTCGACCGCCGTCACCTCCATCATTTGCGTCAAGGACCGGTCCTGCCGGGAAAACCACCGCCGCGACCCCCCGCCAGGAGAATCGTGTTCCGGCCCCCACCACACGCGCGGGTCTTCATCCGTCCGCTCGTCGATCAAGACGATCTCACCCGCGGCAACCCTCGGAGCGCTCGCCAGCACGACCGAGTTAGTGCCCTTGACGGCATCCGCCGCGAGGTTGATGGATGACGAGAAATGCGAGGCGCTATTGCCGACGTAAAGCACGGCGAAATTCACATTGCTGTCGCGATCGGATTTGATGAGGCGGGTTCCGCCCTCCCCCGTACCGAGCGCGCCAGTACCCGAACCTCGCAACGTGCAGTCCGGCGACCTGAAACGCAGTCCCTGCCCCTCAATCCGGAACGTCCCAGGACTAAGCTTTACCACCTGCCCGGCCGGACAGGTGTCGAGAGCATGCTGAATCGTGGGTGTGTCGTCGCCTGTTCCGCCGCGAGGCGCGAGCGTCCGATAAATGATCGTCCGATCGGGAATACCGCCCACCCCGTTGAGACCCGGATTCCAAGTCGTCCTCCGATCCGCCGGAATTATGCCCGCAGCCTCGCTTTCGCCGCCCTTGGACGGCAGGTCTTTCGATGTGCCGTCGGTGATATTTTGGGCAGCGACATTAAAGGTATTCCCCATCACGATCACGCTCGCTAAGAGCATGCTCGCCATGGCGGGAGACGTACGATGTCCACCGCACGACAGAGCGCGAAAGAAGGCGAGAAACCGCACGAATACAACGCAATTCACTATCATTAACGTAGTGGGGCAGATTGATATTTTGGCATGAACTGCACGGCCCGGTAGGTAGTTAAGACTATCATAAAATATTCGTTGCTCAGGCCTGTTAGCATGCGAAATGTGCGGTCTATTGGGAGGCATTATGCGCATTGCCGTGATCACGAAAAGTTTCTCGCCTGATTATGAGCTGTGCGCAGCCCTGAACCGTTCAGTGCTGGAAAATTCACCTGAGACGGTCGAGCACCACATCATCGTTCCGCAATCCGATCGCAAGTTATTCAGCAGTCTCGCCGGTCCGCGCACACGTATACGCTGCGATGCAGAATTCCTCCCATCAAATTTCGTCCACGTTCCTTTCAGCAATATCACGGTCAATCTCAGTAAGCCGTATCCTCCCGTGCGCGGTTGGATCCAACAACAGATCGTCAAACTGGCCGCCGTCGCCAATTCTGATTGCGACGCGGTCGTAACGGCGGACTCCGACGTCGAATTCATCCGCCCGTTCGACGCCGACACATTCGTGCGCGACGGCGCCGTGCGCTTCTTCCGCAAGCTGGACCAGATCGACGAGCGCCTGCCGCGGCAGATTATTTGGCATCGCGTGGCGCACACGCTGCTCGGACTGCCGCCTGAAGAGCCGCCGTTTCCCGACTACATCTCATCACCGCTGGCGTGGAACCCCATCGTCGCCCGACAGATGTTCGAGCGGATCGAGAGCGTGACCGGAAAGCCCTGGTATACGGCGCTCGCCGGCCGCCTCGATTTCTCCGAATGCGTTCTTTACGGCGTCTTCGCCGACAACGTATGCGGACCACCGGCAAACTCATTCGCGTCGGATGATGCGTTGTGCCTGCCGTGCTGGGCAAGTACGCCGCTGAATCTCGATACCATCGCAACACTCGTCCGCGATGTCCGCCCGACCGACATCGCCGCGTTCATCCAGTCCAAATCGCGAACGTCCAAGGAAGTTCGCGAAGCCGCCTTCGCCGCCTTGCGATCGGCGCACGCGCAGAAGTCCGCCGTGACGGCACCGGCGAAAGACGCTTGAAGCAGTTGCTTTTGTAAGACGCGGCGGCGTTACGCGGCCGGCGATCGTCCCCGCGATCTCGTATCGCGAACATGCGCGATGATCAGCGGGAAGATTCTCGGACATTCGATCAGATAGCGCCGCGCCAGACGCTTCGGATCAGAGAGAAGACGATGCATCCACTCAAGGCCAAATCGCTGAACCCACAACGGCGCGCGCTGCTGCTTTAAAGTCAGGAAATCGATCGAAGCTCCGATGCACAGGCCAACGCCACGCGCCTCTCCATGCTCGGCGATGCGTTGCGCCAGAATTTCCTGCTGTGGCATCCCGACCGCGAGAAACGTCAGAGCGGCCGGATGGCTCACAACAAAATCAATGCATTTCTTGATCTCGGCTTCCGAGTTAATAAAACCCATCGGCGGCGTGTACGAAGACATATCGAGACCCGGATAGCGCCGGGCAAGAATGGCGCAATCTTCCGCACTCGGCCCAACGATCGCGACTTTGAGGTTGAGATCGGACGCACGCTGAACAAGCACCGCCGTCAGGTCGCTGCCAGTCACGACCGGCAAATTCAACCCGCACGCACGAGCCAGCTGACTCAGAACGCGGCTATCGCAATAAACTTTCCACGCGTCGGCGTACCGAACGAATCCATCGCCACCCGTCTCGTGAAGCTTGACCACGTGATGCACGTTCGGCGTCACGACATATTGGAACGGAAGCTTGCCGGCGGCGAGGATGTCATCGGCCGCGCTCTCGGTGCTGGGTTCGTCGAAGCCGATGCCGAGAAATCGTACTCTACCGGACGCTGCCATCTGCGAACCCGCCATGATTTGCTGTCGACAACGCCGCGCCGGAAACACCCGCGACGCTCACCGGGTGACTTGCATTCCAGATGTGCGCCTGCTCGTCATTGAGTTCGGCCGTCGCCGCGCGCTTGCCCTTGCGCAGGCAATTGTGCTGGTAGGTGCGCAGAAAACGCCGGAATTCCGTATCGTCGTAACGTGGCAGGCCTTTGAGCCAGCTTCTGAGATAGCCCCACAGCATCGCCACGCTGCCGGTCAGACGCGGATAAACCGGCAACCGGTAAACCGCGACCGCCATGTAATAGAGCGGCGACGTACCCATGAAATACTGACCAAAACCGTGCCGGAGCCGTCCGGTCCAGATGCCGTTCTCGCTCGATCCCATCGGCCGGAGATGAATGAAACGAATATCCTCCGTATCGACGCTCTCCGCGATCCAGCCGAGCATGCGCGCCCTATGGCAATCGATACCGTCCCACATCACTTGCCGCACGAAACCGCCGATTTCCTTGAAACAAGCGGTGCGATAGAACTTCGTCATACCGACCGACATTTCATCGCCGCAGATTTCCGGCACCAGCGCGCCGCTCTGCGGGTCCGTGTACCAAGGCTTTCCAGAAGTCGTTCCGATGCGCGGATTGCTCTCCATCCGCTGCATGAGGAGTTCGAAATACCGAGCCGGCAAGTCGAGATCCATATCGAGCTTGCAGAGGTAGTCGAAGTCTTCGATCTGCACCGTATCAAGACCAGCATAGAACGCATCGATGACGCCAGGTCCAACCCGGCGGCGTCCGCGATCGCCACGGCGAACGATGCGCAAGTAGGGCAGACGTTGGGCATATTCCGCGAGGATCGCCGGCGTTTCATCCGTCGAGCCGTCGTCGACGACGATCCAAAGCGCCGGCGGCACCGTTTGCGCCGCGACGCTGTCGAGCGTGCGGCGCAGATACGCCGCCTCGTCACGGCAGGGTGAAACCAGAAGGTACCGGCGCGAAGCAGTCATGGCGACAAACACATGCCCTAAAAATTGGATTCCGTTCGATCAACCGTGAGACGGACAAAACGGATTCCCGTTCAATATCAGCGCGCGATCCCACGGAAAGAGGAGTTGACCGTTATCGTAAACGTCAGCAGTCTCAGGTAGACGCAGCATGATTTCAATGCGGCCGGGCCATTCTGCGAATTCCCAAACGATGATCGCATCAAGACGTCACCACCATATTACGAGTTGCAAGTAAGAACGATCTTTTCTCTCAGGAATGAAGTCCGTTTGACGCAGCTTATCGAACCGTCAACTCGGAACAGCGAACAACGCAACGTCAATCTCTGGCCTCGATATGGGTCCAAAGCCGCATCGGTTAAGCATCCCTTATCAATGAGCGTTGCAGGCGCGAAGCGGATGTCACAATGCTACGGCAAGCAAAAATTATTTGAAATCAGATATCGCCACCCATGCGAACAATGGCGCGGCGCACGACTTCGACGGCCAAGTCCAGCAAGTGGCGAAGATTATTTTGAGCAATCGAGCAGATAAGTACTTCCAGGAAAACGTGCCCAACGCGGGGCTCGGCCGTGCGTCGCTTCACAGCGGCATCATCGTCGTGGCTGCACGCGGCGTCGGCCTCATGTCCCAGGTCGTTTCGATCATCATCCTGGCGCGCCTCCTCACCCCGCACGATTTCGGACTTGCCGCGATCATATTTTCGCTGACCAGCTTCGGCCCGATGCTGATCGACCTTGGAACGTCGGAGTCATCGAGCCAGAAGACGAGCATTTCGCGCGCCGAAATCAGCACGCTGTTCTGGATCAACCTGATGATGGGCGTGCTGCTGGCCTGCATTCTCATCGCTCTGAGCGGACCGCTGGCCACCTTCTACCGCGAGCCGGAACTCACCGGCATCGCTATTTTCACGTCGATCACGTTCATCGCCTCCGGCTTGACGATCCAGCATTCGGCGCTCCTGCGCAGAGCGATGCAGTTCAGAAGCCTCGCGGCGATCGATATCTGCGCCAACGTCATCAGTAGCGTGCTGAGCATCGCGATGGCGCTCACGGGCTGGGGCTATTGGGCGCTGCTGACCAAAACCGTCTGCGCTATCTGCGTCACGGCAATCGGCGTTTGGTTCAGCTGCCGCTGGTTGCCGATGCGGCCGCACTATTCGCCGGAAGTCAAAAAATCGCTCCGGTTCGGGATGGGCGTCACCGGCTTTCTCGTAACGGACAATCTTGCGAAATCCGCCGACCGAATTGCGCTCGGATATTTCTATGGTGCGTCCGCGCTCGGATACTATCAAAACGCTCTGCTGTTTTACGGCAACGTCCTCGGCCTGCTGGCCGATCCCCTGCACCCGATCGCCGTCTCGAGCTTGAGCAAGCTCCGCAATAGCCTGAACGAATTCCGCCAGTCCTGGACGACCGCACTATCGACGCTCAGCTTCGTAACGGCGCTGATTTTCGCATTGCTTGCCGTTGCAGGCACCGACTTCATCGTCATCCTCCTCGGCGAAAGATGGGCGCCCGCCGGCACGATCCTTTGCATCTTCGCCGTGCGCGGCATCGCGCAAACATTCGAGCGAACTCTAGGATGGCTGCACGTCTCGTCGGGACGGTCCGAACGCTGGATGAAATGGGGCCTCTTCAGCTCCGTTTGCCAAATCGCGGCAGTGCTCGCCGGACTTCCCTTCGGCGTCATCGGCACCGCGATTACAGGCACGATTATCGTCTATCTGCTCTTTATCCCGGGACTGGCCTACGCGGGCCGTCCGGTCGGGATAACGACAACGGATGTCGTCAAAGCCGTCGCGCCGCAAATCGTCGCCGGATTAGCCGCCATCGCATTGGGACTACTGGCCCGCCACTTCGTCTTCCACGATTTCAACGAGATCGTAAGGCTCGTGCTCACGGGATTGTTATGCGCCGCCGTCTACTTCCTGATCGCCGTCGTCCTCTTCCGCGTAACGAAACCGCTGACGCTCGCGCTGTCTGTCATCAGCGATTACACCATGCGGCTGTCGCGGAATTCCTGAACGGCGCGACTGAAATCGGTACGCGCCCTAGTTCGCGCTTGACGCCGCGAGACGATCCTGGCTGACCAGCCCGCGCGGGCGATGTGCCACCGCCGCGATGTAACCGTCACGTGGGCGAAAGCCCTGCATCGACCAGTTTGAAACGCTGTCAATGCTCGGATCGATCCGCAGAAGGCGCGCAGGCGCATCGGGTTCCAGGCTGACGTCGAACGCATCGAGCGGACAGCTGAGCCCGAGCCCAATGGCCTTGATGAAAGCCTCTTTTCGCGTCCAGCACGCGAGAAATGCGAGCGACTTCTGATCGGCTGGCAATGCCGCCAACGCTGCCGCCTCGGCTGGCGAAAAGAAGCGTTCCGCCAAATCATCCGCGTCTTCGATCTCACGCATCAGCTCGACATCGACACCAACGTCGCGATCGCGGCAGAAGGCATAGAGAGCCAGCGAGCCCGAATGAGAGACGTTGAAATTCAACTCCGCCGCGCGATGAACGTCGGCAAGCCTTGGCTTCCCATACGCGTTCCCAATGAATTCGATTGCACCGGGCGGAATGCCGAGCCGCGGCGCAAGCAGCTCTCGCAACATGCCGCGGCCCACGACGTAGCGCTGCTGGTGTTCGGGAAAGACAAACGTTTCGGCGTTTCGCTGCTCATCGGGCGAAAGATGCGACCATAACTTCGCGCGCACATCCTCCGGCGCATCGAGGTTCACCGCAAACACGTCGAGATCGTCAACCTCAATCGCGAGGCGTGCTGCCGGATGTCGAATGCCTTCGTTCACTTGTTCACGCGTTCAAGCCAGATTTCCCGCCAATACATCAGTTCGCCGCGCGGGCAATCGCCGGGTTCGTCGTAGCACAGGCACTCTTCGCCGAGCCCGCCGCAGCCTATCATACTGCTGAGCGTGACGGTGTCTGAGATTTCCCGCATCACGCCCGTTTGTTCATTGATCATTCTATCGACACGAGCCCTGACGCCGGCTTCGCGTCCACAGCATCTCATCATCTCGTGGCAAAGCGAGAGACCTCGGTTCGACATTTTGTAATCGAGCGTGCCGACGATCTCCGCCTGCGATTTCACCCGCACGATTTCACCGGGTTGAAGATTCAACGATTGTTTGGGTGTTGGCTTCTGATTGCCCCGCAGGCGATCGTCACAGCCTGAAAACCGCAGCAGCTTTTGCCAATAGAAGGTCGCGAACAGGCGCGCGGCCTGAAACGCACGAAGATCGCCGCTTAATATCTCGCTCGCTGCGATGCGCAGCCTTTTGAACTTTCCATTGATCGTCGCTTCGCGGGTCGATTTGTACAATTCCGTCGATTGGCAGAAATAATGCGTTTCATCCGTCTTTATCTTCAGCCGAGCACGCAATTCATCGAGTTTAGGATCGGCCGCGACTTGCTCTTTCTCGCTAGCCGGCCGAAGCCAACTTTCCTTCCAGTATATTCTGCATGCATGTTTACATCCGTCGTGCCCGCTGCCGTCGCAGCGCGGACCACTCAGAACCACGACATCGTTCGACGGAAATACCCGCAGCGCATGACCATCGACACAGGTTTTATGAACCTGCCGCTGAACGCGAAAAGCCTGGCCGCACCAGCCCACCATTTCCGGCATAAAAGGAAGGCCATCGAGCGCGCCATTGTCGTCGAGCGTACGCAAGATTTCATCCGCTGAGCGGACGACAACCAAGTCCCCAACCCTTAGTTTCGGCATTCGTTTACACCTGATACAGATAATCAGCCCACGGCCGTAGAAACATCACAAATTTTTACTAAAATCACTAGTGAGCAATACGTATCCTAAATAGGCGTATTAAAGTACTCCAAGTTTACGAGGGAGGCTGCCGCCAAATTTGCGTTTTGCGGCAAGCGATTGCGAAATGTTACAACAGTTCAGTGACGCCTATGGCATTTCCCCCATTCAGGCGGGAATGCTGCTGCATGCGATGACCCGCCCGGATAGCGGCATCGATATCGAGCAGATCGTCGCCAAACTCGAAAAAGACACGGATGTTGAGAGCCTTATCGAAGGCTGGCAATTTGCATTACGCCGCCATCCCGTTTTGCGCACGTCATTCCGATGGCTCGATTGCCCCGAGCCGATGCAGCAGGTTCACAAGTCGCCCGAATTGCCGGTTTCACATTTCGATTGGCGCGCCTCTGCTCCGGAGGAATTGAATAGCCGTTTGGAACGCTTCCTCGCTGACGATCGCCGGCAAGGCTTCGATCTCAGCCAGGCCCCGCTCATGCGGCTGACGTTCATCCGGACGGCGTCCGAACTCATGATGGTTTGGACGTTTCATCACATCATTCTCGACGGGCGCTCATTCCCGATCGTGCTGCGCGATGTTTTCGACGTCGCCGATACGCGGCAAGCTTCAGAAGTGGCACTGCCCGCACTGCCCGAATTTCGCCAGCACGTCGAATGGCTGAATGACCGGAAAGATCAAGGCGCCGAACGCTACTGGAAGGACCTTCTTGCCGGGTTTAGCGCCCCGCTGAAAATCTGGGTCGAGCGAGACGGCACCGCGCCACGGAACGATAGCGGCGAAGCATTCGGCAATGTCGAAAGCCGTTTGTCTACCGAAGCAACGAAGAATCTTAGGCTAGCCGCGTCCGCCGCAAACGTGACGATGAATACGCTGCTTCAGGGCGCGTGGGCGATTTTACTCAGCCGCCTGAGCAACGAACGCGATGTTGTTTTCGGCGCAACGCGCGCTTGCCGGAAATCGGGCGTTCCAGGCGCTAATGACATCGTCGGCATTCTGATCAACACGCTGCCCGTGCGCATCAACGTCAATGGTGCCGCAGACCTCGGAGACTGGCTGCGCGCCATCCGCGATCAGAGCATCGCCACACGGGCGCATGAACACACCCCGCTTGTCAGGGTTCAAGGCTGGAGTGACATCGAACGCGGCCGCCCGCTGTTCGAAACTCTCGTCGTTTACGAACACGCACCGCTCGATGCGCAGTTGAAGGCGCTTGGCGGCGCCTGGCAACAGCGCTCGTTCCAATATATCGGCCAGACGAATTTCCCGCTCGCACTCATCGCCTATGGCGGAGAACGACTGCTGCTGCGCATCGAGTACGCACGCGATCGTTTCGAAGACGACGTCGCGCAGCGCGTGTTGCGCTATCTCGAAGAACTGCTGACCGGCATCGCAGATAGACTTGCCGGCCAGGATCACGCTACGAACCTGAACGAATTGCAGATGCTGCCCGCCGACGAGCGCGCGGCGCTTTTGGCCAACGATCCGGTGAGCCGTTCCGGCTATGCCGTCTCGACCCTGCAAACCTTGTTCGAAGCTCGCGTCCACCTGACGCCCAATGCGGAAGCCGTGGTCGCGGGCGAACTGACGTTGAGCTATCGCGAACTCAACGCCAAAGCCAATCAGCTCGCGCACGCGCTCCGGCAGAAAGGCGTAAAGCGAAACGATTTCGTCGGCCTCGCCGTCGAACGCAACGCCGACATCGCGATCGGAATTCTTGCGATCATAAAGGCCGGCGCCGCCTATGTGCCGATCGATCCGGATTATCCGAAGGATCGGCTCGCCTTCATCGTCGAAGATGCCAACGCCCGCCTCGTGCTCGCAAGCAGCACGGTCTCGGACTCCTTGCAGCTCGATGCTGAATGCCTCGACATCGCAACTGCCGGAAACGGATTTCCGAACACCGATCCCGAGAGCGTATCGACTCCCGACGATCTCGCATACGTCATCTACACGTCCGGCTCGACGGGCAAACCCAAAGGCGTGCTTGTAACGCACGCCAACGTCGCGCGGCTGTTCAGTGCGACGACCCACTGGTACGGATTCAACGAAAAAGACCGCTGGACGCTCTTTCATTCCTACGCCTTCGATGTCTCGGTCTGGGAACTGTGGGGCGCGCTGCTCCACGGCGGCAGCATTGTCGTCGTGCCGTATTGGGTGAGCCGCGATCCCGTCGCTTATCGCGACCTGCTCGTGAAAGAGCAGGTGACCATCCTCTGCCAGACGCCATCCGCATTTCGTCAGCTCATACAGGCGGATCTCACTGACGCTCCGGCAAAGTTCGCGCTGCGCGAAATCATCTTCGCGGGCGAAGCCCTCGAGCTGCAATCGCTCAAACCGTGGGTCGAGCGCTACGGAGATCAGAAGCCGCGCCTGATCAACATGTACGGCATCACCGAGACAACCGTGCATGTCACCTATCGCATCATCACGCGCGCGGACATCGACGCCGGCACCGGCAGCGTCATCGGCGAACCCATTCCCGATCTTTACATTCTCCTGCTGGACGAACGCGGCGAGCCTGTGCCCGTCGGCGTGCCCGGAGAAATCTGGGTCGGCGGTCCGGGCGTCGCGGACGGATATCTCAACCGCCCCGAACTGACCGCCCAGCGCTTCGTAACCGACCCGTTCGATCCGTTGCACGCAACGAAACTCTATAGGTCCGGCGATCTCGCACGCAGACTTCCGGACGGTGACCTGGAATTCCTCGGCCGCATTGACTTGCAGGTCAAAATACGCGGCTTCCGCATCGAGCTCGGAGAAATCGAAGCCGCGCTGAAGCAATGCCCCGGCGTTGCCGACGCCGCCGTCATCGCGCGCGAAGATACGCCCGGCGACAAGAGGTTGGCCGCCTACATCATCGGCAAGGATTCGAGTCCGCTCGACGCGCTCGCGCTGCGCAATGCGCTCACCGAAACGTTGCCGCCGTACATGATCCCGGCGCACTTCATCAAAGTGCCGGTGCTGCCGCTCAACGCCAACGGCAAGCTCGACCGCGGCAAACTCCCTGCGCCGCAGGCAGACGATCAGAGCCAGAACAACAATCAGCGGAGCTTCGTCGAACCGCGATCCGAAACCGAGCGCAAGATCGCAGACGCCTGGGCTGCCGTTCTTCGCATCGAACGCGTCGGCGCGGACGATAACTTTTTCGCACTCGGCGGCGATTCAATTCTCAGCATCCAGGTCGTCGCGAAATGCCGTCAGGCTGGCATCACAAACTTTACGACCCGCGATCTGTTCGAGCATCCGACCGTCGCCGCGTTGGCCCGCTGCATCGACAGCCGCGAGCATCGCGACATCGCGCCTGCGGCACGGCCCGCGGGCGCCGTTTCATTGACCCCGATCCAAAACTGGTTCTTCGAACAGAATTTCACGCCCCCCGATTACTGGAACCAGGCGTTCGTCTTCGAGGTGCCGCACGATCTCGATCACGCTCTCCTCGCGCGAGCGCTGACCGCAGTCTGCGATCATCACGACGCGTTCCGACTACGTTTTGCGAACGACGGAGCAAGCTGGTCGGCGCGGCTGGCTGACGGCGCACCGCAAGTCGACGTCATCAGCCACGACCTGTCGGCCATCGACGTTGATGCGCAGCGCTCGCACATCGAAAGCATCTCCGCCGCCGAGCAATCCAAACTCGACATCGCGCAAGGGTCGCTGATCCGCGCTGTCCACTTCGCCCTTGGGAAAGGTAAGCCCGGCCGCCTGATGCTGGCCGCACACCACCTTGCCATCGACGGCGTTTCCTGGCGCATTTTGTTGGAAGATCTCGAAGCAGCGTACAGCGCACTTGCGCAAGGGCGGCCTGTAAACCTCCCTCCCCATAGCAGCTCATTCCAGGCCCACGCGGCTCGCCTCGCCGCTTATGCGCGCGATCCACACGTCACGGCGACCGCACCAGTTTGGCTCCGCATGCTGGACGCGCCCGCCGCTGCGTTGCCCGTCGTCTCGCATGAAACGAGCCTCGAAGCCGAAGTCACCTCGTTGACCGTCGAACTTGATCCCACGGAGACGACAGCGCTTCTGCAAGACGTTCCGACTGCGTACCGAACCCAAATCAACGACGCACTGCTGACCGCTCTCGCCTCGGCGCTCCGGAAAACCACTGGCGGCACTTCGTTCCTGATCGAAATGGAGGGCCACGGCCGCGAGGACATCGGCGCGGGCCTCGACCTGTCGCGCAGCATCGGCTGGTTCACGTCGCTCTTTCCTTTGCGTCTGGACCTGAATGCCGATGCCTCGGTCGGGTCGGCGCTGAAGTCGATCAAGGAACAGACGCGCGCGATTCCCGATCGTGGCCTCTCCTATGGTCTGCTGCGCTACAACGCTGAAGACGCGACCGTGCGCACCAAGCTCGCGAGCGCCCAGCGCCCGCAGATTCTGTTCAATTACCTTGGACAGTTCGACCAGGTAACGCGCGACTCCTCGTTGTTCGCCTTCGCTCCTGAATCCGCAGGCCCCTGGCACGCGCCTCAGAACAAACGCACGCATGCGCTGGAAGTACTGGCGCAAATCCGGTCCGGCAAATTAAGCGTCGAATGGATCTTCGGCGAGAAGCAGATCGCGCGGGCAACCGTCGAGCGGTTGGCGACCGATTTCATAGCGCAACTCAAGGCGATCATTCGCCATTGCCGCGAGCCGCAGAACGCCGGACGCACGCCGTCGGACTTCCCCCTTCTGAGCCTGACACAAGATCAAGTCGACGAACTCTGGGGCAACTATCCGGGCTTCGGCGATGCCTATCCGCTCACTCCGATGCAGCGCCTCTTCCATGTCATGGAGCAGGCCGGTTCTTCGGTCGGGCTCGAGCAGTGGCAATTCCGGATCGAAGGCGGCCTTGAGCCTGCATTGCTGCGTCAGGCCTTCGGACAAGCCATTGCGCGACATCCGATCCTACGGTCGGCATTCGCGACTTTGCCCAACGGCGAACCGATCCAGGTCGTGCTGCCCGAGGCGACGCTTCCCTGGCGCGAAGAAGACTGGCGTCACCTCAATTCCGCCGATCGCCAGAACGCACTTCAGCAAACGCTGTCAAAAGACGCACAAACACCGTTCGACCACGCTCGCCCGCCGCTGATGCGCATCGCATTGCTGCGCACCGCCGACACCGAATGGCAGCTCGTTTGGACCACGCACCATCTCTATATCGATGGCTGGTCTTGGCCGCTTCTCTTCCGCGAAATCACGGAAATCTACGCGGCGTTGCAGGACCAGCGGCCTGCGGCGCTGCAAAGCCCCGTAGGGTTCGTCCAATATGTGAAATGGACGTCGCAGCAAGATCCCACCGGTTCGCACGGCTACTGGCGCAACGCGCTCGCCGGCGTTTCGCAGCCGACACCTTTCGCGCTTTCCAGCACACCGGTGCAAACGTCCGGCGCGACAGCTGCGCAGCCGGATGAAACCGTCGTTCGCATATCGCGCGACTTGACCAAGGACTTGCGCGCTCTGGCGCTCGCGACCGAAAGCACCCCGAGCACGCTTGTGCAGGCTGCTTGGGCCCTGCTGCTCTCGCACTATGCGGACGCGCGCGATGTCGTCTTCGGCGCGACGCTCTCCGGGCGTCCGGATCATATCGAGGGCATCGAAACGCTGATCGGCCCCTGCGTCACCAACGTACCGGTTCGGGTTGCATTGCCTGCTGATACAGCCCTGCACGGCTGGCTCGGCCGGCTGCAGAAACAGCAGCTCGATCTCAATCAACATCAGTATACGCCGCTCGACGCCATCCAGGGCGTCAGTGACGTATCTTGGAACAACCGCCTGTTCGACAGCTTGATCGTGTTCCAAAACTACCAGGTCGATGCGGCGATCGGCCAGCTCGGCCGCGACGCCAAGCTAGTCCCGGTTCAGACGCCGGAAGCGACAAATTACGCTCTGACGATTGCCGCGAGCCCGGGCGACGAGCTGATCCTTCGGCTCATCTCCCATTCCGCTCGCCTGGATCGCGAAACGGTTAACGCCATCGCGAACGATCTGCCCGTCGTGTTCGCCGCACTCGCCGCGAGCCGGCCCGAAACCACGCTCGCCGATGTCTTGGAACGACTGCCGGCGGAGAGACGCGGAAAGGCCGCCACAGCCCGCGCAGCCGTTGTGCAAAGGGTCAGAACGTCTTCATCCGCGGCCGCCAATACTTCGACAGAGCGGCGCCTCGCGGAAATCTGGAGCAAGCTCCTCAGCCGCTCCGACGTCGGCATTGACGATAATTTCTTCGACGCCGGCGGCCAATCTCTCTTATTGTTGCGCATGCATAAGCTCATAGAAGAAGCCTTCGGCGTGCGCGTGCAGATCGTTAAGCTTCTGGCTCATCCAACCATCAGGGCTCTGGCAATCAGCCTTGATGGCGGAGATGGCACTGCATTTGCTTCCCAGCCGGCAGGTGAGGCCGCAGACCGCGCCATGAAGCAGCGCGCTGCCCTCGCAAAACAGCGTTCTCGAACGAAGCTGGGCTGACGATGTCCTATGCGCAGAATTACGATTCAAACGACGGGATTGCCATCATCGGACTGGCAGGCCGTTTTCCGGGCGCGCGCTCGCCTCGCGAGCTTTGGCAGAACCTGATCGCAGGCCGAGAAACGATCAGCCACTTCAGCCCGAACGAACTCGAGCCGGCCGATCCCGACGAGATGGCGGCACGTTTGGACCCCGCCTATGTCCCGGCGCGCGGCATCCTTGCCGATGTCGACAAATTCGACGCAGGCTTCTTCGGCATCACGCCGCGCGAGGCGGAAGTTCTCGATCCGCAACAACGGCTGTTCCTCGAAGCATCGTGGGAAGTCCTCGAAGACGCTGGCTACGATCCGCGCGCCTTCGCGGGATCGATCGGGCTCTTCGCAGGCTCCAGCAACAACACCTACTTCCTGCGCAATCTCATCGACCGTAAGGACGTGACCGATCTCGTCGGCTGGCTCACCACGATGATGGGCAACGAGAAGGATTATCTCACCACACGCGTCGCCTATAAGCTCGACCTCAAAGGCCCGGCGCTCAACATCGTCACCGCCTGCTCCACGTCCCTCGTCGCCGTCGCGACCGCCGTGCAGAGCTTGCAGACGTGGCAATGCGATATGGCACTCGCGGGCGGCGTCACGGTCGCGCTGCCGCAAAAGCGGGGCTATCTCTCACAGGAAGGCGCTATCACATCGTCCGACGGCCATTGCCGCGCCTTCGATGCCAACGCCAGCGGCACAGTTTTCAGCAACGGCCTCGGCCTCGTTGCGCTGCGCCGCCTCTCCGACGCTCTGGAAGCCAACGATCGCATCTATGCCGTCATCAAAGGCGCGGCGTTGAACAACGACGGCAGCGCCAAAGTCAGCTTCACGGCGCCGAGCGTCGAAGGCCACACACAAGTCATCGCGACGGCGCAGGCGCTCGCGGGCATCGATCCCGAAACGATTTCCTACATCGAAGCGCACGGCACCGGTACGAGCCTCGGCGATCCGATCGAAATCGCGGGCCTGACGCAAGCGTTCCGCGCCGGCGGCGACGTTCGCAAAGGTAGTTGCCCCATCGGTTCGCTGAAAACCAACATCGGACATCTCGACGCCGCGGCAGGCGTGGCCGGCCTCATCAAGACGGCACTGGCGATGCACCATCGCGTTCTGCCGCCGACGTTGAATTTCAAGACGCCGAATCCCAAGCTCGATCTCGAGAACTCTCCGTTCTTCGTGAACACGACAGTGCGTCCTTGGGAATTCGACGGCCGTCCCCTTCGCGCCGGTGTGAGTTCGTTCGGCGTCGGCGGCACGAATGCCCACGTCGTGCTCGAAGAAGCGCCTGCGAACCCGGCGAGCGGAATGGCGCGTTCCAGCCAGCTTCTCGTGCTTTCGCATCGCACGGCCGCAGGACTTGAGGAGCAACGCCGCCGCCTCGCCGCTCACCTCGAAACGGAAACCGGTCTCGACATGGCCGATGTTGCCGTTACGCTGCAGACCGGCCGTCGCGCCTTCGATCATCGCCAGGCATTCGTCTGCCGCGATTTCGATGACGCGCGCAAAGTCCTATCTGCTGCATCCGCCGACACTCAGCACGCGTCCCGGACCGCGCGAAATTTCGGCGGCGTCGCTTTCCTGTTCCCCGGACAGGGCGCTCAGCACATCAATATGGCGCGTAGCCTCTACAGAGAGGAACCGCTGTTCCGTCGCGAGGTGGACGAATCCTGCAACGTGCTTGCCCCGATCTTGGGACGCGACCTGCGAGACCTCATCTATCCCGCATCCGGAAACGAAGACGCTGCTCAGGCCGACCTGAAGCAAACACGCTTCACGCAACCGGCTCTGTTCGTGATCGAGCATGCACTTGCTCGCTTGTGGATGTCGTGGGGCGTTAAGCCGACGGCTTTGATCGGCCACAGCCTCGGCGAATACGTAGCCGCGACCATTGCCGGAACGTTCGATCGCGACGCTGCATTGCGGCTGGTCGCGAAACGCGCCGCGCTCATGCAGGCCCTTCCAACGGGCGCGATGCTCGCCGTGAAAGTTCAGCCCGCGCGGATCGCGACACTGATCGCCGAGGGCGTTTCCGTCGCTGCCTACAATGCTCCGGGAACCGTCGTCGTCAGCGGCTCGCACGACGCCATCAGCCAGTTCGAACGCGAGTTGTCCGCGAACGCCATCGCATATCGCGCGCTCGAAACATCGCATGCGTTCCATTCGCCTGTGATGGATTCGATCGTCGAGCCTTTCCAGCAACTCGTTCGCGAAGCAAACCCAAAGACGCCAACGCAACCTTGGATTTCCTGCCTCACCGGCGCGCCGATCTCGAACGAGGACGCAATCGATCCGGCCTACTGGGCCCGCCAAATGCGCCAGCCGGTCCGCTTCTCCGAAGGCATCCGGCAACTCTACGATAGCGCGCAGGTGCTGCTTGAAGTCGGCCCCGGCCGCACGCTCGCGTCATTGGCGCGTCAGCAAGGTCCGCGCGCGTCGGGTGCGCCGGTCGTCACCTCGTTATCCGCCGATCGCGAGACCGACGACACCTTGAATCATACGCTACAGACACTTGGCGATCTTTGGTGTGCGGGCAGCGCTGTCGATTGGAGCGCATTCAATGCAGGCCGCGTTGGCCGGCGCATTTCACTGCCGACATACGCGTTCGAGCAGACGAGATTCTGGATAGACGCCCCCATGCACGATCCACGCCCGGTTCCAGCCCCCATT
>ERZ778027.3003-NODE-3003-length-18367-cov-11.814275_pt1 | contig 18367 bp, 15 predicted proteins | sample MGYA00375757_ERZ778027 | MGnify/ENA primary metagenome ERZ778027 (study PRJEB29350, sample SAMN05389817) | bioreactor metagenome | isolation source: Ammonium sulfate bioreactor | place: South Africa: University of Cape Town | collected 2014-02-18 ... | reverse complement strand
TATATATGTATATTTATTTGAAAATGTCACAGAAACAAAACATAAAAGAATATGATTAAAGCAAACGAAGAAAAAAAAATCTTAAAAACCTCCCGATGTCGAAAGATGTTTCGACAAACGTGCAGCTTGCCGTTTATTCTCCAATTGACGCATGAGTGGATCGTGTGGATTTAATGTTAACATTCGTACAGTCTTTGCCGTGTTTGCTGTTAATGTATGAAGTGATGTTGCAGGCGTTAGATTTGCATCGGTGCCCAATGAACTATTGAGTAATGTTGCTTGAACAAGTTGATGTTGTCGTCGACGTTCAAAATTCGAATAATAATGTGATGTTTTATAAGCTGCATGATTTTTCCGATTGGATTCGTAGGATGAATCGAAATCTGTTATTTCTGAAACATGTCTTTCGAGTGAAACAAGACACGACGGTTCATCGAAACAACAGAAACAAATTTTTCGATAGCAAAATAAAATCGTTACACCAATTGTACGTATAAATAACAAACGCCAAAGACGTTTGAAATCCATTCGAAAACGTGTTGATGTTGCCCAATAGAGAAGAAAATTAATTGCATGATTCGATTCACGCATACCTTTTTCGATAACAGTTAAATAGGGATGAAAAACACCCATGCAAACTTGAACATTTTCATATAGATTTCGTGTAAATTGACATTGAGGATAATTGGAAAACATATATGTCAAACACCAATGAATATAAAATGGACCGAGAAGGATAAGAAAAGCAATGGATGCAACGAGTAACATCACTGTTGTACCACGTTTATCAACGACACTGTAAAAACAAAAATATTTATGAAAAAAATATTTAAGAAATCGAAATGTTTCTACTTCGTTGAAAAACGTCTCATTGTTCCGTTGTGATCTTTGGTTTGAAAACGCTGCCGTGATTTTCTCAATTCGATAATAATTAAAAGATTACTTATCGATATGCCAATGAACGGCAGGATCGCATAGGAAAAAACAGTAAAAAAACCACGAAAAATTTGATAATGATCAGCTTGAGGAGTGTCAACTGCTTCACAATGTATTAATCCAGTTGTATAAAAAGTAAAATCAAATGGAATCGGAAGAACAAATATAAGCATAATTGAACCTAATAATGGCAAACGAAATTTATTGAATGTATGCCGACAAAATGGATATTTAATGACAATACAACGTTCGATAGCAATTAATAATAATGTTGATGATGAACATTGACGAAAATATAAGAAAAATATACTAAAAAGTTTACAGAATAATGGTGAAGTACTTAAAGATGTCATAACTGTACGAAATAAGGACGAGAATAGACTTGATGCTAAACTTAACAGATCGAAACATGTTAATGCAAGAAATAGAACGAACGATGTTGACCGTCTCAATGATCCACACATGAGAACAAGAAAAACAAATGTATTTAACAGAATGCCAACGACAAAGATCGTATAAGTAAATGTTGCCAATGGTTTTGATGATAAATGACGAAATTTTTCGTAACGTTCACAGAACAATGTTTCATTATTAAGAAAATCGATTTTCGCTGACATTTCAATGAAAATATTCGATTCGAGCACATTCAATGTTGAATTCAATGATGAAATATCACAAACGGCAAGACTGGCTTTCTTCGATTTGATACAACATCCAGCGTGCCATTGAGGTTTACGAATGAGAAGTGAACGTATTGTCGATGAATTCCAATCATCGAACAATAGAACCACTTGTCGATTGGATGTTGTCAATTGTGTTGGCGTTGATACAGCTGCTGATGATGACATTGTTAATGGAAGAAGAAAAATGAAAATGAAACAAGTAAAGGCGAATTTTGGAAGGAAACGATCTCGTTGAGATAATGTCAATGAACAACAGGTTTGTGTCAATGAACGAGAAAAATGTTCAGTGGAAAGGAGAAAATCAATGGATGAATTAACGACGATAATAGGAGGAAGTAATCGATGATATACTTGCGCAATTTTGTCGATTAAATTTCGATGAATTTTGTTCATTATTATGTATATTCGATGGAATGCTACATTCACATGTGCACGAACATAAATGAGAACAGCAACAACGAAAATAGCCGAGAAAATGTTTGGTTGAATGATTCGATCGTCGTGATTGTTGTTGCTGGCGCTGCTGCTGCTGCTGCTGTTGCTGTTGCTGTTGCTGTTGTTGTTGATAATGAGAAGAAGACGGTTTTTTATGTTTATGACATTGAGGAGAAACGGATGTTGAAGATGAGATTGAAACATTCGGATGTGAATGAGTACTAGAATTGTAATAACGATTTGAACAGGCTGATGAGGATGACGAAACGAGTAGATTTGTTCGATGAATACTATTTGAAGAGGATATGACTGCTGCTGTTGATGGTGGTGGTTGTTGAATCTTTCTTTTGATCTTAAACATGATGAACGAACGATAATAATAAGTTGACGACGACGACAACAACAACCACAACAACGGAAGTAACTATACAATGACAACGACAGTTTGATGATGTTGTATATCGAAGCACTAGAAAATATAAAGATTTATTCCTCATTTCTATTTTTTATCCTATTTGACATTGAAAAATGCATTCATTTCTCTTATTTTCTTCGTTTTTGCTTTGTCTAATAACTCATATGGGAATTTCTTTTCTGTTTCTTTCCTTTATTATTAATTGAAAAATCTATTATATTTCTTTTGTTTTGCTTTCTATCGAATTAATTCACAACACTCACTTGTCGTTTATTAAATATATGTATCAATCAAATAAAGATACGCTTAAATCGATCAGCCAGTGCAAATGATCATTATCTATTTGTCGTTTCTTTCAAGCATAGAATTTCGACATACTTGATATTTTGAGTATAAATATTATGTCATCTATTGTCAATGTCAAAAATATCCAATCGAATTCGAAAAACAAATCATAGGCTTGTGTATTCAAATGACAAGCTGATACATAACGAGACCTTAACAAAGCAAACAAACGATCTTCTTCTACTCTGTAGATATTTGCAAATTTGTTCGTTGCCAATAGGCGTACACATCGAGTTCTAACGATAAGATGATAATCAAGTAAACATGTGTGTATTTATTTCTGTCAAAGAAAAAAAGATAGAAAGTCAGCCTATCAAGATTTGTGTCGATTTGCTTTTTTAAGCCCTTCAGGTAGACCGTCAAAAATGGAGGAAAAAAGGCACAAGAGCCAATTTGAGAAGATTTTTATTGCTTGATTTAGTAATCGAGATAGATAGGCACGAATTATCATCAAAACGAAGATCAACATCGGGGGTAATAAGGCTATTAAAAAAAAGTACTGCGAGACAGAAGAGGAAAAAAAGAAATCTGACGAACTGTTAAATAAATATTGATTAAATTGCAATTGCACGAGCGTCTGATTGAACAACAGTTTCTCATTTGTGATTATCACGAACGCAATATGTCAGTATTTTCTCAATTTTTCACATCAAATAAAAAAAAAGGAAACATTACAATGGCAAAAGAGTAAGCCATGGATTTGTTAGCGAAAAGGGAATGAGAAGTTTTAATGCAATTTTTGGAAACAACTTACTTGTCTAATAAAAGTACCGAGTCTTTTCAATTGATTAAAAATTTGAATAGTAATCAATCTGCAATTGTAGAAGAAGAGAAAAATCGACTAAATAATTTGTTGAACAAATTCATAAAGAATTCTTAGTTCTCTCGTCGATTTCCGTTTAATGTCAAACTACGACAAGGAAAATATCGATGATATATTAACTCGTTTGATCAGATAATATTTAATTGATAATAAATAAATAAATAACAGAGAAAAAAGAAAATTATTGTTCAATATTCTATTGAAATATTGTTTTTTCGTTCTCTCTGTTGTCTTCTATGTATATACATCAGTGAAGTTTGCCAATAAACTATACGATTTCCGAGTAGGAATGAATAAACGAACAATCGGCTTGTTTAAGTAGTACTTTGCTAGTAAATGCGACAATAGGGTGAAGGAGAAATACAGAGACTTGAGGCGACGCGTCGACATAAAGAGAGGGAGAGGGAGAGGGAGAAGAAAAAGAAGAACTTCTAACGTCTAAAAGAATAATCAACCGTGCTTTAGTGTATATATGCGTGTGTATTAGGGAAAGAAAAAAAGAAGATAGAGACAGAAAGAAAGAAAGAAGGAAACAGGACAGAATAAGGGAAAAAGAAGAAAAAAAACTAATGTTCATTAAGAGGAGTGACGATTGATTGGCGAAACAAAAAGAAAAAAAAAACTTGTCATACGCAGTTAAATACCATTTATGAGTTAAGAGAGAGAGAGAGAGAAAAGTGCGGAGGAGATGCAGAAAGGATATAAACGTAATTTCATTTCTGTCACTTGCTTGATTTTTAAAGCAGAAGACCAATTACCTGTTGTTAGCCTGGCCCTTTTTGTGCTATTATCAACGGAAATTCAATCAACGTCAGAGTTTTTTTTCTCGATGACTTGTTTTTTTACGAAGAATAGATTTTTGTCTTAAAATACAATGTGATTGTCAACACAAGGACACCAAAACACAAAGACATGTGTATCTAACAACGCAAAATCGTTTTTTGTCCTCTACAATTATCGAGCTTATATGTCTTCGAATATGCTGTCATTCTTTTCAATTAGTTATTCTGATCTTCGTTCTTCGTTTTCTGATTGACATCGACAGATAGTTCGCTTTACATTTCCCCGAAAACATACGCACACACATACACATCTTGTCTCTTGTTTGACTAATCGATCGTTAATAAACGAACTGAGACTAAATGTATATTTATAGAACAAATTTTGGGTACGCTCACCTGTTGATAATTCTTTTCAGAATTGTTTAATAAAAGATTGTTTTTGGTCGAAAAAAAAAGAAGACCCAAGAGAGAGAGAGAAAAACCAATGTTGTTTTCCTACTGATTAGATTTCATTCAACAAACAGAACCGTCTGTTTATATTATAAAGTAGTATGTTCGGGGGTGGATACTTCGTCTTTATTGGCAATTGTTGTACCTTTGATAACGAGACAAAATAATAATGTAACAAGAACAAAACAAAAAAAAACTCGGCTTTCGATAGATAAATTTGTTGGCATTGAGTGTCGATAGATAATCGACTTTAGACAAGCAAAAAAAAATAGGGAGAGAAAAGATGTCTGTCAAAAAAAGAAAGAAATGGTAGTTATCATGCTCGAGAAATTTAGTCGTGTTTTTTTTCTCTTCTTCTTCCCGTTTCTTTTTAATAATTCGGATGCGTTCGAGGAGTTTTAATAAAGATGAACTCATTAGTTATGCATAGGATAGAAAGGAAAAACGGAAACCGATAGGCACAAGAAAGTATGGTAAATTAATTAATTATTAACAAAAAAAAAGAAAACAGCAAACTTCAATTCATCGAACTATTATTTATTTATAAGTAAATATTTCGATATGTTCCGTTCGTTAGTTTTCTTCGTATCGGAGATAATTTCTTTTTTTTGTGCACCACCACCATGTGGGATAAATAATTACGAAGTTCGAATGAAAACGAAACGATGCTAAATGTTAGAATCATCTCATCCAATAAAGCTCTATGACGAATGGTTGACATTTAACATCACATATCTTCTCTCATCTTATTATTGGAAATAGTTTCATATTTGCTTTTTTTTGTTGCTTTATTAGATCAAATAAACAAACCGAGCATAAACATAAAGAAAGAGAACAAAAGAGAAGTAAAGACAGAAATGTGTGTTAGTTAATAATAAAAAAAGTGAATTTCCTTGTATTCTTATTTTTTTTAATAAAGGCAAATATATAATGGGGAAAAAAAAAGAAAAGAGAAGAAGAAGAAAAAAAAATTTTTTTTTTGGTTTTCAAGAAGAGCAAAGAAAGTAATGACCAGCCTAGCATTTATCGTTAATATCTCAATTGATCATTTGTTTTTGTTGTGTATCAACGAAAAAGGTCATTGAAGTAATCTCTAATTACCATCATATTTGTTACTCGTCGTGCACTAACACAAACGAGAAATATATGAATAGAGAATGAATTGTTTTTTTTTGAATTTTTGAATTTAAGTTAGCTGCTCGGTCAACGATCATTTGCCCATTTGAATATTGCTCGTGCCAGAATTTTGTCATTCATTGACAGACATGTTCAATCTCATGTTAACAAACGACTAAATTCAGCTAACTGAAACGCGAGAGAGAGAGAATGAGAAAAATATGTTGATAAATATGTCAAGTGCTTTACTTGAGTCGATTTAGTTATTAAATCCCAAACACGTGATGCGTGAACAAGCCAGGCACGTTGAGTTTGACATTGTTCCATGTGTGGCCGATCAATGGCAAGTAATTGTTGTCGAAGTTGTCGAACAATTGAATCAGCATTTGAAAAGCCAAGAAAACGCGTTTGCCAATGAGACGAATGAGAATCACGAAAGTCTCGACGTGGAATAAAAATTGCATTGACATAATCGTAATTGATTTCTAGACGAAAAAGAAATTAAATTCACGAATAATTATCTTGTTTGAATCGAACCTTTCTCGTCGAGATTTTCCTCGGTTTCATTTGAAAAATCAATTTCCTTCGAAAAAAACAAACACGAGGAAAAACATTACAAAACGGATGTTTGTTTTTGTTTACTTTGTCTAATTCATCCTGAATTTTCATTTGTTCTAATAATTTAATTAATAAATTTTCATTTAATTCTTGTTGTTTAAAATCTTCGACGATATTTTTTAAATTCGTTTGAATTTGTATTTTATTTGCTTGTTTTAACGATGAATAAATACGAAAATGCGTATCCATCATCATCTGTACTAACGAACGTTTAATAAGTAAACGTTCTTGAGGTGAAATATAATTCGTACATTTATTAACAATAAAAACAATATGTGGTGAATGTGTGCGAAGAATTTCATTTGAATTACGTTTAAGAACGGGTCGTAAGATTTCAGCCAGTTGTAATAACCGATAGAGATACGGATCAGCAAATTGATCTTCGATAATAAGAACAATATGACAAACGGCAAGAATAAACGCAATTATTTCTAATGTTTGCAATTCGAGTATATTGTCGATGAACATATTTCGAGGATCGATTTGTTGTTGCCAAAAATGTGGTGTCGATGCTATTTGCTGTTGTTGTTGTTGTTGTTGTTGATGTAATTGAGAACTTAGTAATGGTTGTGTATCGAGTAGAATCGTTTGTTCATTGGTAACGTAAACGTCGATGCCACGTGTGATTTTATGCGAATTTGATGATGCCGCTGGAAAGATCATGAGACGATCTTCGTCGATGAATTGATTGCCACCGAGGAGAGAGAGTAATGTTGATTTGCCGACTTTCTCTCGACCGATAGCGCCGATAACGACGAAACCATCGGAATCTTGAAGACAACTGTTCAATTGACCGTTTTCACACCAAGTCAACGTTTCATCGATGAGTTTAACCGATGATTTCATTGTTGTTGTTGATGAAAATAAACGTGAATTTATCGATTGAATATGTTGATCATGTTTAGCTGCTGTTAGTAAAGGTGCAGCAAGCGTTGATGTCGAACGAGTTAGATTAATGGGTCCTGTTGGACGAGGATTGATCGGAGGAACGACTGGTGTTGATGAATTGACTGATTGATTTGCTACTTGTGCTGTTGCTGTTTGAGAAGATGATGATGGTGGTGGAGGTGGTACAGGAAGTGGAGTAGTTGAAGGTGCTACTGGTGTTGGAATTGATGTGGATACTGATGGACTATGGGAAATCGGTGATGATGCATTGACTGGTGTTTTTGATAGAATAATTGGAACTGTTGTTGGTTGTTGAATAGCGATTTGCTAGGAGAAATGAGAAAGTTATACGTATTTATTTATTTTGTTGATTATTTTCTTACTTTTGGATTTGTTGATTTTGTTTGTTGTCCATTTGCTGAAATGTTTTCTTTCGCTTGAGTTTCTTGTTTATGAACAATGGGCGTACTCGATGGTTCACCACGTTTTAAAATCGCAATCGGTTTGAATTCTTGTTTAGTCGCTGATTGTTGTTGCTGTTGATGATGGTGATGATGTTTTTGTCTGGCTGAAAAGCCATTTTGTCGTTGTTGATATTGTTGATTCATCCGCATGCTGATTCAAATGAATTACAAAATTTTCTCGACATTATGTATCAATCTTCAAAAGAAAAAACAGAAATATGTATCGTTTTTTTTTCCTTCGTTCGAACAAGGTTGTGCAAGAAAAAACACAGCAAACAGGTAGATATATACAATCTACATGTGATGACGAGTGTATTGGTCGAAATTGACTTTCGAAAATAAACGATGAAAAAACACGTCGATTGTTTTTATTTTATTTCAATGGGATTTTTTCTCGATGAATTCATTTCGATTGCATTCGAACAAATCCGTTCGATAGAGGTCACAATCAATGTTTTTATTTGACAGCCAAATATCAATGAGTCATTCGCATGCGTTGTGTTTAGTGTGACTGTTTTTTCCTTCTTCTTCTTCTGCTTCTTCGATGTCTTCTTCGGATCAAATCGAAATCGACGATATGGAAATGATGATGAGCACGCAAAATCAAGCCGAAAAACGAGCTCATCACAATGCTTTAGAACGTAAACGACGTGATCATATCAAAGGAAGTTTCAATGATCTACGGGATGTCATTCCAGTTTTGAAAGGAGAAAAAGTAAAACAATAAGAAAATGAAATTCTCGAGCATCGATCTTCTTGTTGTTGTTTAGGCATCACGTGCTCATGTACTAAAATCATCGACAGATTATATTCGAAATTTAAAAGCAAAAAATAATTCACATAAAAAATCAATCGAAGATCTCAAACATCAAAATGCAATTTTAGAATTTCAAAGTAAACCGTCAATTTTCCTTCGTTTTCAAAAATAAAATCAACGAAACAAACATTTTAGTTCGTCTTCTCGAACGAATGAAACAGACAAGTATCTACGCGCAAAATCAAGATCAAATGATTAAAACCGAACCCGAAATTCAAACAACACGTAATTTATTAAACTGACAATCGCGTCTGTCTGTGTGTGCGTGTGTGTTTTTGATGTACAAAAGAAAACGAAATATTCGTGTTTGAATAAATACAAATTCAGATGATCGATCTTTTTCTAGATGAATATTAATTTCAAAGAAGAACTTAAAACAACATTAACCAATTGTGAGGATCCATTTCGAGCTATAAAAGATATTCAAGATGAAAATGGCATTGCACTTGCACAGATTAAACCGGCACTACCATTATTAGATTTATTAGGTGTTAAACGATTAGATTTTCATTTAGCTGTACTCGACGATATGAAAGATCGTTTGATAAAACGTATTCAAGAATTAGCACAACGAAATGATCGTGAACAATTAGAAATTTTATTAGAGAAAAGTTTTTCTGTTATTAATCTCACACATGTGACACCGATTGTTATGGAAATCGTTAAACATATGCCGAAAATACCTGATAAATATGTGAAATATATTGTTGAACATGAACAAATTTATTCACGTGCACCCATTGAACTCAAACGTTTGATTTGGATAGATAATTCGAATTTATTTCAAAAAGAACTTCAACCAATCATTGCACAATATTTAACTTATGTTGACGAGCAACTTTTACAATGTGATCACAATTATTTTCTTCAATTGCCTAAACAACGTCGGCAAACATCGACAACGATTCAATCACTCGTACATATGATCGGTACGAATGTCAAACTCTACGAAATCGTTCGAACAAGTCTACAGAAATTGTATCAACGAAAGAAAATTGTACATTATTCATCGCTTCGTTTATTATTACTGATGGCATTTCATGATCTTGAAAATAATAGCGTATCAAAATCGGACTCGATACATATCTTCGTTTGGACATTAGACGCAGCATTGAAAGAACGTAAATTAGATATAAAAAAACAACGAGAAATCGAACAATTTCTCGATGCACACGGTCGAGACACGGAGATTATTAACAAACACATTCCATTCGTTCTTACTGATCCGTATATTGTTTCGATTCTTTCGAAATCCTGTGTTCTACTCTTGCATAAACAAGTCGACGATGAAATTCCCTTGCCTCGTTCGAATAAAGAACTACATTTTCTTTTAAAACTACTCAATATGGGTCTGTATGCATGGGATGTTCTCGATGGTGCAATGTCATTCTACGATCCGATTGACTCGAAATTACTGACACATTATTTGCCGTATTTAATTCGTTTAATTGTTGAAAATCGTTTGAATACAGATACATCATCATCATCGATTCTTAAACTTCTTCTTCCACCAACTGAATTTGTTCAATACATGCAACATAATCGATTAGCTTGTCAAATCTTTCTTCGATTTATTATTGAGACTTATCATCAAAAACAATTCTGGCTTGCTGGACAGTTAATACCTTATCTCAACGATCTAGTCGAATGCGGCTCAACTGAACGAACATTTCTTCATCAATTCGTGTATTTTGTTCGGCAATCCGTCGAACAAATTCATTATATTGGCATTCTATTGGATCGATTTTTTATTGTTCAAGCTCAAGGCTATGAAAATGTTTTATACTATGGTTTGATACTTCTCAAACATGTACTACATAAATCAAATGGAACGAATCTTGTTAGTAAATATTTATCTCAATCATTGAAACCGTCACATGATCATTCAACATTTATACACGATAAATATCATCAATTAGTTCATGATTACGAGGAATGTATTCGACAAATACAAACGAGAGAACAAATTCAACATCAAATATCAGCAGATAAACAAAATTCATTTTCGTTATTTCATTGAAGAAGAAATCTTCGTGTTGTTGTTGTTGTTGTTTTTTTGCCTTTGTAAAAAGCAAAATATAGAACGAATAAAAAGTCTAACCTAGTTCCCTTTTGCCTCCTTTTCGTTTGTCGAATCAGATGCCGCCGAGAGTTGTGTTCTCAATCTGGCTTCATTTTTCTTTTTGACATCGAATATTTCTTCCATTTTTTTCTTCCTCTCTCTCTCCTAACAGAGTATAATTACAATCGATTCGATTTATCCTTGACGGTGAGTCATCATCGATATGATTCATCGTTTTTATAATGTTCCTTTTTTTTTCTTCTTTTATTTGTTTCGATAAAAGAAACGAGCTGACTTATATTTTTGTTTTGTTTTTTTGATGGATCCAAATGATAACGATACGGCGAAATATAAATGCATGACATCCGAATTAACTTCACATCCATTACATTCGCCACAGAAGAAAAAATCGAATTCGATCAATGGAGAACTTGACAATGTTGAAAAGTATGAAAATAACAACAATAACAACAACGATAATCATGCATCTTCTTTATAGAGATACCAAACCTGAACCATCGACTGAGACACTTAGCATTAAAGAACGTCGAAAAATGTTCGAAGCGAAAGCGAACGCTGATAATAAACCTCCACCACCACCGATACGTACGGCCAAAACGAGGCAATCGTTGCAAATAAATGATCCTGCATTTGCAGATAGTAAAAATTCTTGTTTCTTGCCTTTTTTAATCGAGAAAATCGTTTGCATTTCTAGGACTAGCAAATAAGTTGACGACGACCTACAAGGGAACATCACTAGCACAGATCAAAACTCAGGACACTAACACATCGTCCGCCGAACCACCGCCGAAGATTATTATAAAACCGAAATCAAATTCTATAGATGTGGAACAAGAAAATTCACCGTCACCATTGCCATCACCGTTACCTATTACGACAGAAAAACCAGCGAATGACGATTCCGAACAGCCGAAATCTGTTCAATCGGTAGACTCAATATGAATAACAAATACCATTTCACTCTCTCTCGTTTTTGTTTTAGTTACGTGCATTATTCAACGATCAAAAAATAAACTTCGCTCGACCAGCTGGTCCTCCTCCTCCTACTGCTCCACGTCCTACCACTCAACAATCAGTATTACCCTCGCTTCCAATCATTCGTCCAGTGATTCCTCCACCTGTAACTTCGACTCTATCAGCATCATCTTCTGAGACATTCATTCATTCCCAACTCTGCGATACAGTTTCACTTCCATCATTAGACAAACTCGGGCAAATGACGGGCGGTGGTGGTGGTGGTGATTCGAGTATGTCATCGAATCAAAATCTAAGTGCAAGTATTTCATCAGATATTTCATTTACTGACGAAGAAAACGACGCCAATTCGATAAAGGTTTGTGCACGCCAAGTCTTTTTTCCAATCTCGAACTTGTTTTTTTTTGCAGAAAACAAAATTACGTAAATGTCTCGAAGAAGTTTACACGACTGAGCAAACCTATACGAAAGTTCTCTATGTTCTTTCGTACAAACTTTCTGAAGAAGTTAAATCTGTTTGTGAAAAAGACGAAAATGTTCTCACATTATTCAACGATACATACAAACAATTAGTCGGCAATTTCAAACAAATCTATCATCTACATCATGATCTACTTTTGCCTGAATTTGAAAAATACGTCACCGGACAAGTGGCCGGCAATATGTGGACAGTCTTGGAGAAGAATTTCAAACCGATTGAAGTTCTCTATAAAAATTATTACATAATCTATTCATCAACTCAAGGCAAAATCGATGAATTATGTAAAAATTATCCGTTAATCAACGAAGCTATGCTCAAATGTCAAGTTCATTTGGGAAATATCTTTCCACTCGCGCAATTTAACTGTTCAAATCAACGATTACTTCGGTACATTCTTCTAATGGATAATTATTTGAAATATGCCGATAAAGAATCCGACGATTACAAACAGACGCTTGCGATACACGATGAACTCGATCGTATAGCCGTACGTTGTGAAGAAGAACTCACGATATCACCTTCGCAATTATACGACTTACGCGATCGTTTAGATAATAAATTCGAATGTATTAAAGGCGATAGACAATTACTTTGGCATGGTCCTGTTAAAAAACAATCACCTCGACGGTATCTCGATGTAACACCGCGATATTTAATTCTTTGGTCGGATTGTATTCTTGTTTGTAATGAAGAATCCGGCAAAAAATTGGAAATTAAACGTGAATTATCGATGCGAGGTATAACTGTTGATCATGAAACTGGTCCACGAACATCGATGATACAAAATCCTGACCCATCGAGTCCGTCGATTGTTTACTATCCATTTCGTGTCAATGCCGTCGAGAAATCCTATGAATTTCTCGCTGATAAAGAATCCGAACGGAAACTATGGGTGAAAAAAATCAAACAAGCCTGCGATGTTTATAATAAACGAAAATCTGGCATTGAAAGTAATTTCGAACATGAACGATAGTTTCATTTTTGTTTTTTTGCTCGGTGCGTGTGTTCTTCTAGTTCGACAAACTGGTGGTGGCAATCGTGATGAACAACAATTAGGCGAACGTGCGCCTGCTTGGGTCAACGACAACGATGTAACACGTTGTCAACATTGTAATAATCGTTTTAAAAATTCGATTATTTCATCACGACGACATCATTGTCGTTCGTGTGGTCGATGTGTTTGTAGTAATTGTTCACAACGACGAATTCTACTTGAATATTGTAAAGCTGAGAACGAAGTTCGCGTGTGTGATGCTTGTTATACACATTTTACAGGCATAGCCGTAACAAAAAATGCAGCAACTTTAATTAAACCAACACGTGATATTGAACGAACGATTCTCTATGGTGATTTTCGAATGACAAGTGGAAATGAAGTCGTTTGGATTTCGTTGCAAGAAGATTTTCACTTGCATGTATTCGGTGGTAAACTTGATCAAGCTGAAAATCATGCAATTAAACTATCCGATTTAGTCGATATTCAATTGGATAATGATACACGAACGTTTACTCTACGTGAAACAAGTAAAACACATGTGTTCATACTCGAATCAAATCATTTAATCTTCTACGAGAAGAACGATTTATTAGACGAGAAATTAACAAATGCAGGTACAAAATTAAATTTCTATGTAAATTTATGGTTTGAAGCTATACAATTAGCTCGTTCGACGACATTACCCGATTGGTACATACGAAAACGTGATTCAGCTGATAGTGGTGTGAGCAATATCGGCTAATTTTGTCCTTTTCGTTCTTCTTTTTTTTTACTATTATGTACATGACAAAACAATACAGTTTTTGACTCGTTTCATTTTTTTTTTCTTATAAACGTAATTTATTCTTCTATATCAAAAGCAACACAAAATAGCGAGAGATTCCTTTTTTATTATTATTATTCTTATTCTTCTTATTAAAAACTAATGTTTATGACAGAATAAAAATGTCGATAAAAGCCTTGTCGTTCGATTGAAGGTATCTAGCTGGAAGCGACTAGACAGACAATATTGATCGAGAAGATTATGTCAACAGATCACTTACGATATCCTCGATAAGACCAAACGAACGAGCTTGTTCGATAAGCGTCGATGAATCAAGCAGTGAAGTACCATAACGAGCTTGATAAGCTCGAGGATCGACTTGCACAATGCCAAAACGTTGAATACGTTGAACTATACAGATATTATTTGAATTTTCTGAGAGTGGAGGAAGACGTTTGCGAATCACCGGTCGTGGAGGAAGAGGTGCTACTTGTTGGCGACGGATAAACGGTGGTGGTGGTGGTTGACGTACTTGTCGGTGGCTCATCTGTGTCATGATTGAATATCAAATGTACTCAGTTTAATCGATAGTCGTTAAGAAATCCTTTAGGTTAATGATTGAACCTTGAAATCATAGTATGCTATCAATCTTTGATACAAAAGTCCTTGAGTCCATCATTGATGATAGAACTCGCTTTTGTCTGCTGGTGTACACGTCTGTTTCTCATTTGATTATTTCAATGTTTTCTTTTTTTCTTTCTCTCTGTCTCTTCCACTGGCAAAACAATGAAACGAGCTCGTATTTCATTTAAAGAAAAAAAAAAGCAAAAAACGATGGTGTAGACACGATATTTTCATCATCATCATTTTTTAACGCCAATAACACAAAAAGAAAGAAGAATTTCGCCAACGCTCATCATTTTCTCTCGTCGGTTTTTCTTTTCTTTTACATCGTCTTATCAGAATCTCTCGTAATACGGCGAAAGAAATCCTTTCTTCTTCTTTTTTCTCCTCGTTAAATCAACGTAGGTAGCTAAAACGAGTTCAAACCATGTCAACGGATCTCAAACATGACTCGTCCGCTAATCTTTTTCCAACATATGAAAATAGTTCAACAGAAATTTCGCTCGAACATCCAACGAGCCCGTCAAGTTCGACGAAACACACGCGATCTGAAAGTCAATCGCCTAAACCTATCGTCGTTGAACGACCAATTTCGCCTCAACAACCTCATCGAGTATCAGTTAAAACTGACGATCGTCTTTTACCAAATCGTCGACGTACACGTTCGAATTCACCACGAAAAACGTTCTCCTATCTGCCACCCGATCGTCTCAATCTTCGTCAATGGAAACAACAACGTCGACAAATCGTTAAACAACAAGAAGACGATCGGATCTATTATGAAAATCGACAGAAATTAGAACGTCTCGCTAAAATTGCTAAAGAGCCAAGTTCATATCCGACGATTAATCTCGAACAAGAACGTCAACGTGATCGACATGTCTACGATTACCATCGAAAGTTACTTCTAAATTATATTCCGATTCTCGAACAAAATCTTCGTATTGTCGAACGGTTAGCAAATGTCAAAGGTGTATACGATCGAAAACAAATGGAAAAAGATTTCATTCGTCATCAGCAGATTCTCAAACAAGACACAGTTAATCGACAAAAAGCACGTCAAACAGCTGACAAACAACGGCCCTTTGTTCTACCTAAAATCAATGTTAAATCCTAATTATAAACCTTGTTCGTCAAATAAAAACAGAGACATTTAATCATTCTCATTTGCGTTGACCTTTCAACGTTGTCCTTGTTTCTACCAACATTATGATTCCAATTTGGCATCAGTTTTTATTATCTTGGATACACAGAAACGAACCGTTTTTTTTTATTATTCTATTTTATTAGTTTGATAACAATAAAACAAAAAAAGAAATGTTTCGTGCAGAGTTTTCTTTCTCTCGGTGTCTGACGTCGATTTTTGTGTTTATCTATTTGACGAATTTTTCTTGCTCGGAGTTAAACGCGCACAGTAGGAGAAAAGATATTTTTCTTTCTCGAACTCAATCAGGGAAGTTTTTCTTGTGACGATTATCGTCATCAGAATATATATATATATATACGTGCATTGCCTTAATACCAACAGACACGTTGGTTCCCTAAAAGAAACAATTTGTTTTGTGTATAAATAAATAACACATCGAATTCATTCATTGTTAGTCAAATCAATGTCTCGATCGTCATTTATAACAACCAAAGAAACTGATATTCGTTATCATCATGGTTTAGTATCAGCCACCAATCGTTCGAATGAAAATTCAACAAAAACGACGTCAATCAATCGACACAATCCGAAAATCAAACGAAATCTTCGTGATAAACGTCGAGCGACGGGTATTCGTCCGAATGATGTACCATTAGTGAGTACTTCGACTGAAGTAATACAAGCACATGATTGTGTGTTTGTTTTTGATTATTCGATTGTATTTTGTAGGGATCTGCAAATGATGGCAATGATGATGATGATAATGACAATAATAATAATAATAAAGATAACATCAATGAAGAAGAGGAAGAGGAAGAAAGACAAGATCGAACTGTAGACGAAACCAATAGACAAAAAAAAAACAGAAATACTCTAATATTTTCTTTTTAGTTGACTCAAACAATACCCGTATTTACTGTCAATCGAATTCAGTATGAAAATTAATTTACAATCAATCAATCAGTCTCTTGTTTTGCTTTCAGAACTAATTTTGATAATTTATCAATCACTCGTTCGAGTAATCATTGTCCTAGTTTTCTTTTTCTGTTTCACATTCGCACGTAATTTAATTTATTTTCAGATTCGTCAATGAAACATCTTCGACCTGAAGAATTTCGTCTTCATCGAGTTGACAAAGTTCTTATTCCGCCTACTTGTTTATTTATTCTCTTATCAACAAATGTTCTCTTTTGTTTCTTCTAGCCAACATCTGATGATGATCCTAACATTCTCAAAGAACGTATTCATGTACTCGAGAAAATGCTCGGTGAAAAAGATAATTATATCCATGATCTACAACAAAAATTAACTAATCTAACACAAGTAAATAATTGATGATGATGATAATGTTTATTATTTGTTTTCTTTTTTCGAACAAAAAAAAACAGAATTTAACTGAAGCCGAAGAAGAAATCTATAAGCTCCATCAAGATAAATTAACACTCATCAAAGCTTTTTCGACTGTTCAAGAAACGAAAACATCATCCCTAAGATCGAATCATCATTCAAGAAATTAACAATATTCATGTTGATATCTGAAAATATTCTGTAAATTTTATTTATCATTTTAATCAATTAAAAAATCTTTAAAACCATCGATATGTCCTTCTCTAAAACGAAAAGAAAACAGATCAATTCACATTTTATCGAATTCAAATCGTCTGTACTTTGCATGCAGTTTCAAATTCGAACAGAATTTATTCCATCTAAATACAAAATTCGAATAGAAAAACCTCGAGCAACAATCTTAACTTACAATTCGACTTTTTGCTCGGAGATTCTCTCAGATGTTAATAGTTCTATTGAACTGATTTTCATCAGTTTTTCATTGACTAATTGTTTATCATCGACATGCAACATGAACATTCGAGGCGTATAAACTTTATCACAAGTAAAACAATGTATACAACGATAAGTCGGATGAACGAACCACGTGGGAAATAGTTCGCCGAGCGTGTCGATTGTTCGCGTGGAGAAAACCTTTTGATGACGAATGACAAGCTTGGGAAGATCTTCGAAATTTGAATGTTTACTGTCATAAATTGCTTCCGAAAAACTGATATTCGTAGGAGAAGGTTGTGAGAGTAGATTTCGAAGAATGGTCGATTGGGTATTGAATGTAGTTTCTGATTGTTCGGTCATATGAACATTTTCTTCGACATCAACAATCATTGGCATTGAAGTATTATCTTTTGATTTTTGGATAAATGTTTCGAAACGTTGATAAACATCATTGAGTTGATGATCGATTAAATATTGTTTCAATTGAATTAAATAATCCGATGTGTCAATAGAAATCAAACGATAACGAACGGGATTGTAGATTTTTAAATTCGGATTGTGTTCATTGATAGCAACGTTTTCTGATAAAGTCGTTTGTTTGATAAGCAATTGATCATCTTCGGCTAGATAATCGAGAAATTGTTCGTATGTGCAAATATTTTCGAACATCTTCGAATAGACATCTTCGAGACAATAGAAAATCGAATCAAAACGAGAAATTGCGAGTATATCCGTGATTGCGT
>ERZ778027.2998-NODE-2998-length-18406-cov-6.649610_pt1 | contig 18406 bp, 10 predicted proteins | sample MGYA00375757_ERZ778027 | MGnify/ENA primary metagenome ERZ778027 (study PRJEB29350, sample SAMN05389817) | bioreactor metagenome | isolation source: Ammonium sulfate bioreactor | place: South Africa: University of Cape Town | collected 2014-02-18 ... | reverse complement strand
TCTCCACTCTTTCCCTACACGACGCTCTTCCGATCTTCGTTGATCCTGTAGGCGACGCAGGCGGGCGTATGGCCCGGCGTGTGAATCACCTCGACCGTGAGACCGCCGATCGAAAAGCGTTCGCCATCGGCGAACAGGCGGTCGAAATCGCTGCCGTCGGTTTTCAAATCCGGCATGTTGAAGATCGGCCGGAAAATGCGCTGCACGTCGCGAATATGTTCGCCAATGCCGACCTTGGCGCTCGTCTTGGCACGGATGTAAGGCGCACCCGACAGATGATCGGCATGGGCATGGGTTTCCAGCACCCAATCGATGATCAGGCCAAGCGTTTTCGCCCGCGCCAGAATGGTATCGACCGAGCGGTTGTCGACTTCGCCGGACTTGTGATCGTAATCGAGGACAGGGTCGATGACCGCGCCATGCCGGCTCGCCGCGTCCCAGACGAGATAGCTGACCGTATTGGTCGGCTCATCGAAGAAAGCCTCGATCTGCAAAGCTGCGTCGCTCACGTGTCATCCTTTTCGATTTCGGACGACACCTATATAGCACAACGATTGTGTGAAAATCAGGCTTCTAACGTCGCAGGCGCGCCCGCTGTGGCGACCCATTCGCGCATCAGCAGTTCGTAGGAACGCATCCGCTTGCCATGATCGAAGACCGATGACGTAACCATAACCTCGTCGGCCTCCGTCTCCTCGACGAAACGGCGCAGGCGCGTCACCACGGTGCGCGGCGAACCGGAAAACAGCCGCACGCGCTTGCGCGCCACATAAGCGCGCTCCGCCTCGGTCCACGGATGCGCATCCGCTTCCTCCGGGCTTGCCAGCGGCTTCATCTCGCCGCGCGCCCGGCGGATCCAGTTCAGATCATAGGTCTTGGCGAGATGATCGGCTTCCTCGTCCGTCTCGGCGACGACGGCGGCAAGCGCGATGATCGAATAAGGCTTGTCCAGCGTCTCAGACGGCCGGAACATTTCGCGATAGGCGCGCATCGGCGCCACCGCATCGAAATCGGAGAAATGCGAGGCGAAGGAATAGCCGACACCGATCTGCGCCGCGAGCTGGGCGCTGTAGTCGCTGGAGCCGAGCAGCCAGATCGGCGGCAGCGGCGCGTCGGTCGGCATGGCGAAGACTTTGTTGAACGGATGGCCTTCGGGAAACTCACCCGTCTCCCACAGCATCAATTCTTGCAGCCGCTCGAGGAAATCGTCGCCCTGACGTTCCTCCATCTTTCGGCGCAGCGCGAAGGCCGTCACCTGATCGGTGCCCGGCGCACGCCCGAGGCCGAGATCGATCCGGCCGGGGAACAGCGCTTCCAGCAATTTGAATCGTTCCGCCACCATCAGCGGCGCGTGATTGGTCAGCATCACGCCGCCGGAGCCGACGCGGATGTTCTGCGTCACCGCCGCCACCTGGCCGATCATGATTTCCGGCGCGCTCGACGCAATCGAAGCGAGGCTATGATGTTCGGCCAGCCACAGCCGTTTGTAGCCCAGACCATCGAGATGTTTCGCCAGTTCGATCGTCTGCGCCAGAGCCTTGGAAGGCGGCGTCTGCGTGGTGACGAAGGACAGATCGAGCGCGGACAGCGGCGTCGGTGACGACATCGGCAAAACCTCTTCAACAGGCCGCCAGAACCTCGCTAGAAGCGGGGTTCCTTAAGCGCCACGGCATGGGCATCGGCGGCAATCGCGTTGAATTGGCCACTCGCCTCATCATAGGCAAGGAGCTTGCCGTCCATCACGCCGAAATAGGCGCCATGCAATTGCAGCAGACCTCGCTGTTCCAAGGTCGAAATACAGGGAAAAGTCCGCAGATTGGCCAGAGATTGGCGGATCGCCTCCAATTCCAGCTTGGCGATGAAGCCATCCAGCGGCCCGTCCTGCGGCACCGGCCCCAGCGCCTCGAAAGCCGGCTGCACCAGCCGGATCCACTTGCCGATGAAATCGCCCGGCGACAACGGCCGCGAATAAGGATCGACCTCGTTTTCGACGAACGCCTTGATGCCGCCGCAGCGCGCATGGCCCATGACGACCACATGCTCGACCCGCAGGCCCATCACCGCGAATTCCAGCGCCGCCGACGTGCCATGATAATCGTCGTTGGGCGCATAGGGCGGCACCAGATTGGCAACGTTGCGCAGCACGAAGATTTCGCCGGGCCGGGCATCGAAAATGGTTTCCGGCGAAACGCGCGAATCGCAACAGCCAATCAACAAGACGCGCGGGCTCTGGCCGCTGGCGAGTTCGGCGAAACGCTCCTGCTCGGCTCGGAAGCGCCCGGAGAGGAAGGAGCGATACCCCTGTTCGAGCTGCTCGGGAAAACCGGGCGCGACGGGAGGGCGCGAGGACTGGCCCATAAAACCTCCTAAATCCAGGCGGCGAGCGCAAAAACTGTCTGTTGCCGCAAAATGCTACGGCGGCTTCATACTCCCGCCGGACGGTTGCGCGAACCCCCTTTTTGCAAGGCAGCATTGTGCTGGGATTTGTGCGATAAGCCGCCCATGACGCCAGCCCAAACAGCCGATTTGGCCGCTTCGCCCGCTCCGCCGCGCCCGCGCCGCAGTGTCCTTTACATGCCCGGCTCCAATGCCCGGGCATTGGAAAAAGCCCGGGATTTACAAGCGGATGCCCTGATTTTCGACCTCGAGGATGCGGTCGCGCCCAATCAGAAACACGTGGCCCGTCAAAACATCCTGGCCGCCCTGGAGAGCGGCGCTTACGGCCAGCGCGAATTGATCGTGCGCATCAACAGCTTCGATACACCCCTCGCCCAGGACGACCTCGCCGCCCTGGCGCGTGCCGGCCGGCCGCCCGATGCCGTTCTGGTGCCGAAAATCATCGCCCCCGGCCAGGTGATCCGCGCCGGCCACACCCTCTCGCAAATGGGTTTTCCCGAACGCACCCGGTTATGGATCATGATCGAGACGCCGCTCGGCGTGCTCGACATCCGCAATATCGCGGCGACATCGGTCGATCCCTCGGCGCGGCTTTCGGCTTTCGTCCTCGGCCTCAATGATCTCGCCAAGGATACCGGCGCGCGCCTCACCACCAACCGCGACCATTGGCAGCCCGTCCTCGTGCGATGCCTGCTCGCCGCGCGCGCCTATGACCTGGCGATTCTCGACAGCGTCATGAACGACTTCTCCGATACGGATGGTCTGCGCAGCGAATGCGAAGCCGCGCGTACACTCGGCTACGATGGCAAAACCTTGATCCATCCCAATCAGATCGCGCTCGCCAACGAAATTTTTGCGCCGAGCGCCGACGACATCGCTGAGGCCCGCACCATCGTCGAAGCTTTCGCCGCGCCCGAAGCGGCGAATTTGGGCGCCGTCTCGATCAAGGGACGGATGGTGGAACGTTTGCACGCCGAAATCGCCGCCCGCACCCTGGCTTTGGCGGCAGCGATCAACCAGTTGCGACCTTAACAACGAGCATCGGTGGTTCCGCCAGCCGCCGCCATGGCCTATACCTTGAAGGCTGATCATTTCGCGTATGAGTGGGTAATTGACCATGAGTGACGACAAACGCGACGCAAGCGCTTCGCCGGCCTCCGAAAGAGCCAGCCGCAGCTCCCGCCGCGAGCCCGCCACCATCGACGCCCGAGCCGAGGACATGACGCCGCCGGCTCAAGAGCCGGTTCAAGAACCGATCCAAGAACCAATCAGCGAGCCTGTGACCGAGACTCCGACGGACACGACGGCAACATCCGCCGATTCGGCCCCGCACATGCCGTCGCCACCGCCGGCCTCGACCTCCTATGTGCCCGCGGCCGTCGCCGGCCTTATCGGCGCGGTGGTCGCGCTGATCGGCGCCGCTGGTTGGCAACAGTTCACCGCGACACCGCCCAGCGCCAACCCGGCCGTCGCCGCACTCGAAAAGCGGGTCGCTACGGTGGAAACGCGCCTGGCCGCCGCACCCTCGACCGATGCGCTCGCGACACTGGATAAACGCATCGCCGCCGCCGAAGCCCAGATCAAAACCGCAACGGCGACGCCAGCCGCACCCGCGCCACTCAACCTCGCGCCGCTCGAACAGCGCCTCGCGGCTTTGGAAAAACCGCAGCCGGCAACGCCGATGCCGACCGACGGCCTGTCCACCGATGTGGTCAAGCGTCTCGCGGCTTTGGAAGCGGCGGCTGCCGCGCCAAAGGCTTCGGAGCGCGCCACGGAATCGCGCATCGAGCCGACACCGGCTGCGCCCGCCGCGCCGCCCGTCGACATCAAGCCGCTTGAAGCGCGCATCGCCGCTGTCGAGCAACGGCTGCAACCGCTGCAATCCTCCATCACCGGCAGCAGCGAAGCGGCGAAAGCCGCCACCGCGAAGGTAGACGAGGAAGCCGCGCGCAGCCGCGCCACCGCACAAGCCATCGCCGCGCAGTCCTTGCAGCAAGCGCTCGAACGCGGCGCGCCGCTGAAAAGCGAGATCGATACCTTGTCCCGCCTCGGTGTCGCGCCCGATCGTCTGGCCGCACTCAATGCCTTTGCCGCCAGCGGCGCGCCGTCGGCCAAAGCACTTGCCAGCGCCTTCATCGCGCTGGAAGACAAACTCATCGCGCTGGAAAAGCCCGCCGCCGATGCTGGCCTGATGGACCGGCTGTCGCAAGCTGCTCAGCGGCTCGTGCGCGTGCGCCCGGCCGGCGACAACACCGGCTCGACGCCGACCGATCTGGTCGCCCGCATCGAGGCCGCGCTGACTGCCGGCAATATCGCCGGCGCGATGACCGCCTGGGATTTGCTGCCCGCCTCCGCCAAAGCCGTCTCCGCCGATTGGGCGACGCAGGCCAAGGCACGCCTCGCCGCCGACACGGCGGCCCGCGCTCTCGTCGCCGACGCGCTCGCCGCGCTCGGCCGCAAATCCTGACCGGCGCGGGGACCGCATGATCCGCACTCTGATCTATATCGCGCTGCTGGCCCTCATCGCCTTCGCGCTCGCCTGGTTCGCCGACCAGCCGGGCACGGTCTCGGTCGTCTGGGGCGGCCTGCGTTATGAAATGTCTCCCGTCGTCGGCCTCGGCATGATCCTCGTCGCCACCTTCGTCTTGATGGTGCTGTGGAGCCTGCTGCGCTTCGCGCTGCGCGTGCCGACCCTGGCTTCGATCGCCATGCGCATGCGCAAGCGCGACAAGGGCTATACGGCGCTTTCGCAAGGCATGATCGCTGCTGGCGCCGGCGATGTGACCGCCGCCAACAAGGCAGCACGCATCGCCGAAAAGACGCTCGGCAACGAGCCCTTGGCCCTGCTCTTGAAAGCGCAGACCGCGCAGATCAGCGGCGACAGCGCCACGGCGGAAGAAACCTTCAAGCGCATGGCCGAACTGCCGGCGACGCGCCTGTTCGGCCTGCGCGGCCTTTATGCCGAAGCGCGCCGGCGCGGCGACGATGCCACCGCCTTCGCCATCGCCGAACAGGCCCATGCCGATGCGGCTCTGCCGTGGGCCGGCCAAGCCATTATCGAACATCGCGCCATGAGCGACGACTGGCGCGGCGCGCTCGATATCGTCGAACGCAATTTCGCCCGCAAGACCATCGACCGGCGCACCGCCGAGCGGCAACGCGCCGTGCTGAAAACCGGCATCGGCATGACGCTCACCGACCGCGCGCCCGACGAAGCGCTGCAAATGGCGCGCGAGGCGATCAAGCTCGCACCCGATCTGTTGCCGGCTTACGTGCTCGCCGGCCGCATGCTGGCACGCAAGAACGACATTCGTCGTGCCGCCAAAGTGCTGGAATCGGGCTGGCGCGTCCTGCCCCATCCCGACATTGCCGCCGCTTATCTCGATCTCCGCCCCGGCGATTCCTCCACCGACCGCCTGGTGCGCGCGCAAGCTCTCGCGCGCCTTGCGCCCGATCACCGCGAAAGCCGCCTCACCGTCGCCCGCGCCGCCATCGACGCGCGTGACTTCGCGCTGGCGCGCGAGACCATGGCGCCGCTGCTCGACGGCAATGCCAGCCGCCCCACCGCGCGCATCTGCCTGCTGATGGCCGATCTCGAAGAAACCGAATACGGCCAGTCCGGCCGCATGCGCGAATGGCTCGCCCGCGCCGCCCGCGCGCCGCGCGATCCGGCCTGGGTCGCCGACGGCGTGATCAGCGACACCTGGGCGCCTGCCTCGCCCGTTACCGGCCGCATCGACGCCTTCCGCTGGGAAACCCCGGCCGAGCGCCTGCATGCCCCCGAGGAAGAACCGCTCGAACCGCTCGTCGCGCCGCTCGACCTGCCGGCTTCGGACGCGAAACTGATCGAACACGCGGCCTCCGACGCCGAGGCCGTCCTGGCCGAGAGCGACACCCCGGCACCGGTGACCGAAGCAGCCGCGCCCGTCGTGCTGGTCGAATCGACCAAACCGGACACCAAGCTCGAAACCCCCGAGCCTGAAAAAACCAAGGCGGAGCCCAAACCCTTCTCCTTCATCGCCGCCCCCGACGATCCAGGCCCGGATCCGGAGACCGAGCCGAAAAAGAAGGGCTGGTTTTCTTGATTCGGGAGAAGCCAGCATCGTTTTGACGGTTGGCTCGGCACGCCATGGCGAACACGGGACGGCCCACGATTCGCGCGCCAAGGCCAAGGAAGTGATCGCGGAAATGGCCCTTGCATGGGGTTGTTCCTCAGAATCCGCTTCCTCCCCCTCCGAAGGGGAGGCCGGCGGCGACGCACCGGCGGACTCCGTTCCCCAGCGGCACGCGCCACGACACGCCCGGTTGTCGGTGGGCAATTAGGTCGATGAGCAGATTGTTGAGCGCCAAGTTCGACGATGATCTTCCGCCCCTGGTCCCATGTTCCCCGTTCAAAAGCCGTTCTCCCCCTTGTGCGCCGGCGCGCCGCAGTGAATCCGGCTTAAAATAGGAACAAAGACGGGCGGATTTATGTTCCCTGTTTGTTCCTTGCGATATTCTGCGTGAGGCGGCGGCGAGATGGGCTCCCACTTTGACGCGTTTTCTTCACGCGAACAGGTACTCACGTCGCTCAAAAACGCTGTCACGCGGGAATCGCTAACATCACACCGTCATTGCGGTGCGAGAGGCACAGCCCATCCAGGAGCATACGGGAGGGCGTTGAGAAAGGCCGAACAGACTGCCAAACAGGTTGCAATGCCAAGTCCGGTTAGCTATGGAAGCGCCACTTCTCGGCGCGCCCCGCGCAGCCAATCGCCGCAATAGCTCAGCTGGTAGAGCACATCATTCGTAATGATGGGGTCGGGGGTTCGAATCCCTCTTGCGGCACCACGCTTCAGTCAAGTCAATACATTGGTGCGGACGACCAATACTGACTGCTATTTGCCATAACCATTCGATCTAGACATATTTGAATTCTTTGGCTTTTGGGCCGGTCTGGAACGGGGGGAGACTTTGGCAGGCTATTTCGATGTTTTAATTGTCGTTCCACTAGAAACGGAACTGAACGAAGTAAAACATGTCTTTCCCTGGGTCGAAGACCACTCAACCGAGACATTACTTCGTTATGAAACGTCACCTATCGCCGGTTGTTCGATTATGGTCGTTCAACAATTCGACATGGGCAAAGGTCATGCACGAGACGCCGTGCGCTCAGTCCTTCAAGAGTTTTCGGTTGGCTTAATAGTTTGCCTGGGAATAGCTGGAAGCCTCACCAGCGATCTTAAACTTGGCGACGTCGCTTATAGCGCAAACATCTTAGATGTTTATGACAATCAAAAAGTAGCCGACCACACTGGCGGCGGTGTCGATCTAGCTCTTTCTCAGAACCATTACGCAGCGCCTGCTCCTTTAATTGCAGCCCTCAATTTTTCAAGAACAATGCCCCGGTTGCAAGCCATATACACCGAATGGCAAGAGCGACAGAAAAAATTTGCTCATAGCCTAGAGATCAAGGAGCTACCTGACCGCTCCGGAAAGCTAACTCCTATCGAACGTCCTCAGAGTCTTTCTGGCTCTATCATTTGCGCAGCCGTCACTAAGAGCGAAGCGTATAATGCAAAGCTGAGAGGACTTGATCGACGGGCGATAGCTGTAGAAACGGAGGCCGGAGGAATTGTTGAGGAGGTAAGAACTCGCAACATTCCGATCATAACGATTAGAGGCATCAGCGATCATGCCGATCCTTCAAAAAATCGCCTCGAAGCCGAAACTGGGAACGCCTGTCGAAAAATCGCCGCACGCAATGCTTCAACCTTTCTAAGAATGGAATTCAACAACGAACATTTTGTACGGTACGTCAAAACTTTAAAGCAAAATGGGCAGCTTGATCTACGAGATAAATCTCAGCCGCCAGCAACCATCGAGCCAACTCAAATCATCCAAGATGCTTCAGAGTACATAACAGAGAAATTGAGAGAGCTATCTCCAGAATATCGACTGCAACAACAAGGCTATCGATTACCAATCCCCCGAATGCGTCAATCCCAATCAAAAGAAGCATTAGCTTCTGGAGAGCCGCCTGCTCCTGAAGAAATATTGGAAGCACTTACACTACAGAATGCAGTATTATTAAGTTTACCTCGGAACTATCCTGATCGCAGCCTCCCCTGGGTCATTGCGAAAAATCTTCTATCTGCAGAACTTGGCGGTAAATCGGTTTTTCCCGTCGTGATCAAGGGGACGGAAATCAGGCCCCCTAAATATGGCTTGGAATCACAAGCTCATTATGAATTCTTACAAATCGAGAAACTCGGCACATTCCAGATTGTTTTCATTATCGATGAGCCGAATTTAGATTCGAACACGCGATTGAAGCACCTCGAAAAAGAAATCCAATCCCATACATCGGCCAAATTTGTTTTAATTACACGAGCCTCCACACAGGTTGTTACTCAGTCCAATTTTGCAAGCGCAATTTCAGCCCAACTTTATCAGCTGGACAACATCTCCTTTCTTGAGATTTCGCACTTCCTTGAGAAAAATTTTGCGATGGCTGGCTCTGAAGCCGAAGTTGTCGCATTAAGACTCCGCAACACGTTCCAACATTTCCGCATGTCGGCGCATCCGACATATTTTGCAGCCATATCAAAAGATGTATTGGCCGCATTGCTCCAGGCTAACCGCCGTTCCGAACTTATTCAGTTAGCGGTCGACGGCTTTCTCACAATTGTTGCGGCCGACGACAGCAATGTTATCCCTCTCAGCAGAAGTGCTAGAGCAAGATTCCTGCGAAAAGTTGCTGTCGAAATTAATGTAGAAAAACGCCCCATATCTCGTGACGATTTGATTCGACTAGCCAGCACTTATTCCCAAGAACACGATTTTGGGGTCGACCCGATTCTGTTTATATCGTCCTTCTTAAATAAGGGCGTTCTACACTTCGAAAACGACTACGTAAGATTCTCTCTACCCTTCATGGAGTCTTATCTCCTCGCAAGTGCACTCCATGAGCTTCCAGAATTAGCTCTCAGGTACTTCAACCTCTCAGATCATTTTGACTTAAACACATTTGATTTATACGCAGAGATTGGGGCTACTTCAAAAATTATAGATCTTATTTTGAAAGAACTTACCGAGGCGTGCGAGAAACACAAACTCCACCCCGACCAACAGCATATTGCCTTAACAGAAAGCTTCAATCGCGTCGCGCGTCCCGACAGGATTTTAGCAATGCGAAAACATTTGACTACGGTGGCGAGCGATGTGGAGGCAGGGCGGGGAGACACGAAGCACAAACAGAAGATGCTAGATATAGCAGACCGCCTCCGTGATGGAGCATCACGTGAAACTAAAGCATTTACGAAGAAAATTGAGTTCAACGGTCAACAAGCAAAGTTAATTTCGGAACTTAGCGGGGCTGTCCATTCGTGGCTTATCGGAGCAACCCTACTTGGCGCTGGCGCCGAACATCTTGATGCAGACACCAAGCAAAAGATTGCCAGTTTATTGATACAATTAGCTGCCTCAATCTCCCATCATATGATGTCTGTTTTGTGTGATCTTAATTTTGGAGAACTGAGAGAGGAGTTCACAAAACCTGAGATGATCGCTGAACTCCGGAAAGGCGACGATGAAATTTCTGAAGAGGACATGAAGAAATTTATTAGCGACCTTTTTGAGACAATGGAATTTACTTGGGTGAGCTCCCCGCTTCAATCAATTCTAAGACAGTTGTGCGAGCATGCGCGACAACGAATATTAGCTACCAGTATTGAGAAAATTCAGCCGTCAAACATGATTGAGTCAATCGTCCATGCTGCGTGGCTATCGGATATAGACAGCGGTCGCGGGCAAGCACTCCTGGTTCAGAAGATTCGATCCCTTCCTCGGGTCGCTTTTATTCGCATGCTTCTGGCGTTTCATTTCATGAATCGCGCCTATTGGAGCCACTGGAAGAGGGAAGACAGACTCGCACTAATTGACGCCGCAGCGGAAGCAGTATCCGTGTTTCAAATAAAGCTACAAACAAATGAGATAGAAAAAATGATTGCTGCTCGATTAGATGGAAATTAAGTTGGCATATTCACTATCGCCCACCATCGCCGTCACAGCGATATTCGCCGTTCCCACAGCATCCCATGGGCAAGCAGGAAGGCCAAGGGCAAATGCGGCACGTCGGGCGCCAAACTGATCCGCGACCTCGCCGGCCCGAAGGCATAGATTGCGCCTCGTCATGGCGCGCTGTGGCAATTGATCATCTGGTCTGTCACGTAAGACGCATCGTCGCTCGCAAGAATGACCACCACGGCCGCCTGCTCGTCAGGCATGCTATGCCACGCCAAGCGAGCACGCATGTCTGCTAGGTACGCGCTTCGTCCAGCCGTGCTTGCGTGCCTTATATCACGGTGGCGATCTCGTCCGGTCGCAATGTCGGCCGCAGAGTACCGTCAGGGGGCGTTAGGAGCGTCGCGGCTTTCCTTTTGATTTGGTCCCGGGCGCATCCAAACGCTGACCCTTCGACGGACGCTCGCCTTTGCCGTGCCCCAACGACTTGCCCGGCGGTTTGCCCTCGCGCGGCTTCTCGAACGCGGCCTTGCCGCCCTTCGCTTTGCCGTCGGCGGATTTCCCTTGCCCAGGCTCTTTATGGAATTTTTTGCCGTGGAAGGGTTTCTCGTATGGTGGCTTGCCCTGATGCGGCTTTCCCTGATGCGGCTTGCCGCGCGGACGTTCCGCATCGCCGGCCGGTCGCCCGCCGGGCAACGGCTCGATGATCGGGTCACCGCGATCGGCCTTGCGGAGCGCTTTGCTGAAGCGGGCGACCGCGACGGGAGCGACCTCGAAGTGCGTCTCCTCGTCGAGGATGCGGATCACGCCGATATCCTTTCGCGTCGCGTTGCCGCGCCGGCAGATCATCGGGAGCAGCCATTTCGGATCGGCATTGTTGCGGCGGCCGATGTTGAGGCGGAACCAGGTGCCCCCGACGTCGAAGCCGCCGCCCCCGAGGTCCCGTTCGGCCGCACGGTCGCGCTGGGTGCGCGCGATGCGCTCCTCGCCCGGATCGGTGACCTCCTCCGGCGCCGGCAAGCCGGCCCGATAGAGGCGCACCAACGCCGCCGCCAGATGCTCGGGCGTATGCGCGGCAAGCAGCGCCAAGCCGGCGCTGGCATCTTCTTCATTCGGCTCGTCGGTGATCGCCGCGTCGCCCAGCATGCGTTCATGATCGAGCTTGCGAATGTCTTCGGAAGTCGGCGGGCCGGACCACACCGGCTTGATGCCGAGGCCCCGCAGCGTGTCGTCGATCCGCCGACGACGGAACGGCGGCACCAGCAGCACGCTCACGCCCTTGCGGCCAGCCCGCCCGGTGCGGCCGCTGCGGTGCTGCAGGCTTTCGACATCGTTCGGCAGATCGGCGTGGATGACCAGGCCGAGGTTTGGCAGATCGATGCCGCGCGCCGCGACATCGGTGGCGACGCAGACTTTGGCGCGCCCGTCCCGCAGGGCTTGCAGGGCGTGATTGCGATCCCTCTGGCTCAATTCGCCCGACAGTGCCACGGCAGAAAATTGCCGCTCCTGAAGCATGGCCAGCAGGCGCCCGACGGCTTCGCGCGTGTTGCAGAACACGAGCGCACCGGGCGTATCATAGTAGCGCAGCACGTTGACGACCACGTGGTCGATCTCGGTCGGCGCGACGCGGATCGCGCGATACTCGATATCGGCGTGACCGCCTTGCCCGCTCGCCACTTCGATGCGCAACGCGTCGCGCTGATAACGCTTGGCCAGCGTGACGATGCCGCGCGGCATGGTGGCGGAGAATAGCAGGCTGCGCCGCTCAGGCGGTGTGGCGTCGAGAATGAATTCGAGATCCTCGCGAAACCCCAGGTTCAGCATCTCGTCGGCCTCGTCGAGTACGACGACGCGCAACGCGGAAATGTCGAGGCTGCCGCGCTCCAGATGATCACGCAGGCGCCCCGGCGTGCCGACGACAATATGGGCGCCCTGGTTCAGCAGGCGTTGCTCCATGCGCGGATCCATGCCGCCGACGCAGGAAATGATGCGCGCGCCCGTCGCCCCATAGAGCCAGGCGAATTCCCGCTGCACCTGCAGCGCCAATTCCCGCGTGGGGGCCACCACCAAAGCTTGCGGCACGGTTGCAGGCGCAAATCGCTCCTCGGTGCCCAGCAGCGTCTCGGCCATGGCAAGGCCATAGGCGACGGTCTTGCCGGAGCCGGTCTGCGCGGACACCAGGAGGTCGCGCGTCGCCGCCTCCGGCGCCAGCACGGCAAGCTGCACCGGCGTCGGATTGGTGTAGTCGCGCTCTGCCAGGGACCGGGCAAGCGCCGGATTTGTCGTCATGAAGGTCACGGCTGGTTCCGCCTGTCTCGCATTGTCGTCCGGCGTCGAAGGGCAGCCATCGGAAGGTTTCTGGAATGCCTTCTAATAGGATGGAGGCCGGGACGCCACAGCCGCGAGGCGCGCTTCTACAGCGCATGGCATTGATTCCGCAAAGCTGCGGCCAAAGATCATTTGAAAATATGCGGAAATGTGTCGCGCCGCCTCGGGCGGCGCAGCACTTAGCCCCGTTCTGATTCCATCAGAACCGGAAAAACGCTAGGGGGTGAGCTTGTGGATGGTGCCCTCGTCGATGGCCGCATAGAGGCTGCCGTCCGGTCCCTGGACCAACGACCGAAACCGGCCAGCTTCCATCGGCAGCGTCATTTTCGTCACGCCCGCCACGGAAGCGCCGTCGTCGGCCAATTGGATCACGTCGATCCGCTGACCAAAGGCCGTGCCGCCGAAACCGATCCCCATGAGGCCGACGACCAGCGCGCCATCCCAGTCTCCCCACTGCTTCCCGTTCAGGAACGTGGCCGAGGCGGTGCCCTGCGACCAGCCATTGTTATCCCAGATCGGCACCATCGCGTCCGGATAGGTTTTGAGGTCGGTCATCGGCATGAAGGCCGCGCGCGCGGCGCGGTTCATGCCCTCGCCCTGGTTCGGCGAATATCCGCAATAGTCGCCAGGACAGGCGCCACGGCCCGCCATGTTCGGGCGCGGGTCCCAGCCGCCGTTGCCGCCATTCTTCAGGACGGTGATCTCGTCGGAATGCCACGGACCATGTTCCGCGACGACCGGCGTGTTGGTCTTCGGGTGGAAGGCGATCCCCTGAACATTGCGATGTCCGTAGGTATAGGTCCGTGGGTCAAAGCCGCTCGGCGGCGTATTGCCCGGCGCCGCTTTGCCATCGGTGTCGATACGCAGCACCTTGCTGCCCATGATCGTCGGGCTCTGGGGAACCCTGCTGTTGTGGTTGTCGCCCGTGGTCACGTAGAGAAAACCATCGCCGGGGTTGAACCGCAGTCGGCCGCCATTATGCGCGCCCGGTCCACCGAACGGATGATCGGAAGCCGCGACCTTGTAGGGAATATCGCTGACGATGTCGGTGCGGTTTGAAACGCCCGTGAAGTCGTTGTTGACCTCCAGACGCATCACCCTGTTGGTCTGCGGCGAAGACATGTTCGACGTGGAATAGACATAGATCCTGCGGTTCTTGGCGAATTCGGGATCGACCGCGACACCGTTCATGCCGGCCTGGCCTTCGCAGAAAAGGTCATTGGCCGTCGAGGCATAGCCTTTCGACTTACTCATGCCGAGCAAAGCGTTGACCTTGCCCGAGGGCAAGCGAACCGACAGGCCTTTGCACTTCTCGCTGAAGAACATCGTGCCATCGGGGAGGAACGCCATGTCCCATGGGTTATCAAGATCGGACAGCACGACGCTGTGCTTGAGACTGGTGGTGTTGGCACCGTTTTGCGCCAAGGCCGGTGCGCTCAGAGCCAGGGCGCAGACCGCGGCTGAAACGAGCTGCGGCAGACATGCGTTGAACGATCTCTGTGACATGACACTCTCCCCCTTGAACCACGACGACTTCAAGGCCACACGACCCACGGACACGACCTATGGAAAAGTGTTCGCGACATAGCCCGCGAGGTCTTGAATCTCTTCATCCGACAGCTTCACGGAAACAGGCTTCATCAGTGCGGAATTGGGCCCAACGGTCTCACCGGCGCGATATTGCTTCAGGCGATCCGCAAGGTATTCGGCGCTAAAGCCGACCAATTTTGGAAAGCTGCCGACGCCCCTGGCCTTCGGGCCATGGCAGTTTCTGCAGACTTTCTGGTAAATCTTTTCGCCTTCGGGAAACTCTTGCGCTTCAACTGCGCCTGCGCCCAACGCAACAGCGGCAAGGACAACGAACGATCGCAACTTATCCATCATATGATCCGGACAGAGGCTCGGCGTGTTGAACAGCGTTTCCCTGAGTGACTCCGCCCCGGCGATCAGCTGCTTCAAGCAGCTTCATTTTTTTGCAACAGACCTCATCTTCCGTTCCACCGTCAAGCATCGAGAGGATCGCGTGGTATATCTACCGGCTTCCTCAAGGCTGGCACGCGCACTTCAAATTCACCACTGACGGCGCATGCCAATCTTGCCATGTCGTTCAACGGCGATGGCCGGAAACGGGGCGTCAGCGGCCGATATCGTGAGTTTCTCGGCGAGTTCGAGCTGCTCAGCAGTTAGATCGTACCCTGCCGACGGCTGCCGTCAGAACTTCACGGCGAGATTGGCCTTGAAGGTCTGGTCGCTGGCGCGACGGGCCAGTTGCGCGGCGTAACTGAGGCCGAAGGTCGCCCGCGGCGCCAGCGGGATATCGAGCCCCGCCTCCAGCACCGCCGCGTTGCGCGCGATCGCCGCCCCGTCGATGCCAAACGGCGCACCACCGGCGAAGGCGAACAGCGCGCGCGGCGTCACCGCGCCGAAGGCATGGCGCCAGCCCACCGTGCCCCGCGCCGTCACCTCAATGCCGCCCAGGTCGAATTGCATCGACGCGCGCAGCCCCAAAGTGGTGAAAGTGGTGCTCATCGTCCGACCCTGGCTGATCAACGCCGCCGGACCGCCGATTTCGCGAAAGCCATCGGTGCGCAGGTGCACATACGCGAGATTGGCGAAGGGCTCGAAGGCCATGCGGCCATAGGTCAGCCGATAGCCGATATCGCCGAACACCTGGGTCGTGTTGCCGCGATAACTGCCCTGCAGCAGGTCGCTGAAGCCGGGAAACACCACCTGGCGGGTGGCGCGGATGTCATGCCAGGTCTCGATAAGACCGACGCGCACGCCCACCGGCCCCCATTGCGTGCCGGCATAGCCGCCCAGGTGGTAGTTGTCGCTGTTGCCCGAGGCCGCGCGGGCACCGATGCCCGTGCTGCTGTAGCCGGCCAGCAGGCCGATGCGCCAATCCGCGAAAGCCAATGTGTCGATGCCGACGGTGAAGCCGCCTGTCGAACGGGTGAGTTTGGCAGCGTTACCGTTGCCGCTCCAATGGCCCCAGGAACCATAGGCCTGAGCCCAGATGGCGAAGCGCTCCTGCGGTGCACCACGCACCATCACCGGCCCGCCCTGCGCATAGGACATGACCGGAATGACCGGTGCGCCCGGCGCATCGAAGGCACCGCGCAGGCGATCGATCGCACCACTGCGCATGAAGCGGCTGTCCTCCACCAGCGCGGTGCGCAGCGAGGCATGCGCTTCGCCCGAAAGCTGATCGAAGGCATTGCGCGCTTGCGCATCCGTGAAGAGATTGGCGACGGCGCTGTAGAGCGGTCCCGCGCCCAGGCTCTCCAGGCCGCCTGCGGTGGCGATCTGGTTCGCCGTCAAGCCAGCCTCGGCGAAATTGCGATATTTGATGACGTCGAGATAGACGTTGTTGGCGTCATAGCTGTCCTGCAACGTCAGGAACGCCGTGCCGCCGGAGAGCGCGCTGAACTGGCCGTTCACGCCACCATTGCCGGTCAGCACGGTGTAACGCGCACCAGCCTGCAACGGGCTCTGCACGTTCACCGCGATCGTGCCGCCTGTGAGCGTCGCCGTGCCCGCGGCCACGAAGCGATCGGACTGGTTCGCGCCGCCGATATCGACCGCGAAGATCGAACCGGCATCAAACCGCGCATTGCCCGAGGTCTGCAGCACGTCGCCAGTCACGCCGTTGAGCATGGTGATCCGGCCCTGGTTCACGATCAGGCCCAGATTGTCGAAGCGCGTCATGCCCGACGCCACGATCGCGCCGCCGATCTGATTGGTCACCACATCGGTGGCGCCACCAAACAGGCTCGTCCCAGCCGTGGCCCAGACGCCGGCATTGCCAACCGTATTGCCGGCGCCACTCAGATTCATCGTGCCGGCGATCAGACCCGCATTGGTCAGATTCGCTTGGCCGCCTGATGTGCGCACCGCCAGATCGCTCAGTGCGCCCGAGGCATTGCGCAAAGATCCCGTGCCAGCCACGTCGATCCTGATCGGCGCGCCTGCCGAGATCGCATCGATCGCCGCTGTGCCACCGCTGACAGCCCCGCCCGCCGTGATCGTCGTCGCGCCCGCGCCCGTATGTAAGGCATAGATGCCGGTGACGCCGCCGCTGACTGCGGCCTGCGCATTGATCGAGATCTCCGCGTCGCCCGCATGCTCGGCATGAATGCCATCGCCGCTGAAGCCGGTGACCGACCCGCGCGTGGTAATGGTGAGCGCGCCGTTGATGAGGTTCCCGATGACCAGGCCGTTGGTGAGGGCAAGAATACCATGCCGGCCGCCCGACACCTCCGCCACGTCGATATTCATGCCACCGCCGGCGCCAAGCGTGGCCGAATTGTCGGCATAGATGCCATCGCCAGCCACGCCTTTGACGAGCCCCGAGGCTGAAATCGTGATGAAGCCACCGTTGATATGCGCGCTCGGCGTATCGCTCTCGCTCAGGACGGTAATGCCGTTGCGTGCGCCCTCGACCGATGTCGCGGTGACGGACAGGCTGCGAATGTCGAACCGGTTGTAAGTGTTGATGCCATCGCCTGTGGTGCCGACGACTGGGCCAGAGGCTACGACATTGATCACGCCGGTGCGGCTCGCGCTGACAAGACTGACGCCGGTGCCGCCGGTCACATTGGCGACATTGACCTTCAGGTCGCCGGAATTGTTATTATTGTTTTCGGCCCGAACGCCGTAAGTCCCGCCTTGAATTGGCCCCGTGGCGTTGATCGTCGTCGCGCCCGCGCCCGTATGTAAGGCATAGATACCAGCGGCGCCGCCGCTGACTGCGGCCTGCGCATTGATCGAGATCTCCGCGTCGCCCGCATGCTCGGCATGAATGCCATCGCCGCTGAAGCCGGTGACCGACCCGCGCGTGGTAATGGTGAGCGCGCCGTTGATGAGGTTCCCGATGACCAGGCCGTTGGTGAGGGCAAGAATACCATGCCGGCCGCCCGACACCTCCGCCACGTCGATATTCATGCCACCGCCGGCGCCAAGCGTGGCCGAATTGTCGGCATAGATGCCATCGCCAGCCACGCCTTTGACGAGCCCCGAGGCTGAAATCGTGATGAAGCCACCGTTGATATGCGCGCTCGGCGTATCGCTCTCGCTCAGGACGGTAATGCCGTTGCGTGCGCCCTCGACCGATGTCGCGGTGACGGACAGGCTGCGAATGTCGAACCGGTTGTAGGTGTTGATGCCATCACCTGTGGTGCCGACGACTGGGCCAGAGGCTACGACATTGATCGCGCCGGTGCGGCTCGCGCTGACAAGACTGACGCCGGTGCCACCGGTCACATTGGCGACATTGACCTTCAGGTCGCCGGCATCTTCCCCGTTCTCCGCCCGGATGCCATAGGTTCCGCCCTGCACCAGAGCGGCGGCTGTCAACTGTGTGGCGCCGGTGCCCTGATTATTAGCGTAAATCCCGGCCAAACCGCCGCTCACCGGACCATGGGCCGTCACAGTCAGATCGGTGCCGGCGGCACCGGTAATGGTGATCACGCCATCATTGATGAGGTCACGTGCATTGTAGGCACCGTTCACGGCGGCGATGCCATAGCCGGAAGCGCCGCTCACCGCGCCGTAAGCGGTCACTGTGTTCTCGCCAGAGCCTGCGTTTATGGCGACGATGCCATGACGCGCGCCGCTTACCGCATCGCTCGTCACCGACAGATTGGTGGGCGTGTTACCAATTCCAAATGGATAACTC
>ERZ778027.2996-NODE-2996-length-18413-cov-15.028271_pt1 | contig 18413 bp, 14 predicted proteins | sample MGYA00375757_ERZ778027 | MGnify/ENA primary metagenome ERZ778027 (study PRJEB29350, sample SAMN05389817) | bioreactor metagenome | isolation source: Ammonium sulfate bioreactor | place: South Africa: University of Cape Town | collected 2014-02-18 ... | reverse complement strand
TAAAGACGAAGAGTTGTGAAAAACTTGAAGCAGTGAAATACATGGCACAAGGACTCTTTCGAAATATTGGTCGATAGAATACAATACAAGTGAGAATGGCTCCAATATTACCGATGATCCACATAAGTCCATCAAAAACTTGTGAAAAAACTTGAATTAAATGATTAAAAAGAACTAATAATTCAGCTTCACGATTTATAATTGTAATTGTAGTGTTGCTCATATTTGAAGTCTAAAAAACAAGAATAATACTGATTACTGTATTCAATTATTTTTAATTCTATGAAGGAAGCTAAATACGGAAAATTGGTGATCCATAATCGACCTGACTCTTTTAATTTGAGATTTCAAATCTCATTTTAAGAAAATTTAAAATAATGTGCGCAACAATGAGTAACTAACAGCAGCTGAGGTTATTCGTTTTATGAGATCTATCTAGTTGATCCCGTTTTCTCAAAAATGTGTTTGACGACTTGATTTTATAGAAAACGAAAGAGTAGAAAGAAAATAATTATATTAATTGCAAGAGAAAGAAGTCATAAAGATGGATTAAAGAAGTTTTGTTCATTAAGTTGAGAAAGAAAAGAGAAATTAATTACTGCTACAATTTACTTAAAGTGTATGTTTAGAATTAATTGATTATGCTCTATAATGATAGAGTGTAAGTAATTTTATTTAAATTATATAGGTCGAAATCCGAAAAAGAATTGTAGCCAAAGCGCCTTATATCCAGGTTGCACATATGAAAGCCAACAGAAACCTCTGATTACTGAAATGCATAATATAGATAAAAGTGGTAATCTCTAGCTGATAATTAAGCTAAAGTATTACAAAGTCAGGTGTGGTCTTATTCTTAAATTCTCAAAGTTTGCCAGAATTTTAACAGTCTATAATGCATATTTATTTTTTAAAAAACAACCTTAATTTTTTATATAGTATGTGAAAGTGGGGATTCTTGTAGACTACGGTCGTGACTGCGAGCGTTGTTTAAAGTTGAGTGGTTATATATGATAGTTTTAAAAGGTAGATTCAGAGAAACCGACACAGATGGATGAAAGAATTTAGTCAAATCCTTTCGAACAATGAGTACGAGTGATCTTGATGTAAGAAACTTGTTTTGTTATAATTCTTTATCATTTCAATCAATTTCTATAATTCAAAGTTTTCACAATCCACAACAACAATGTAAGATTAAACTCAGAGTTCCAAGGATCTGTCTGCTTATAGATTCTTTTCATTCTCTCAAATCCTACCATCAATCAGTTGAGTCCTTCTATTCAGTGTAGACGAAATTTATGTTTTTTCAAAAGCGAGTATATATAAAAATTAAAGTTTTGAAATTCTAATGAAATCACGTCTCGATTACAACATCAACAAGAAGATACAAATGTCATTCTTTTTAAAATCATAATACTTGATGAATTTTCATGAAATGTTTCATGATATGGGTGCAATACGTTGACGATATCCACAAAGCATTTGTTTCAATTCTCGTCGAAACATACTTGATGTCAGAAGAAAATTGAAAAAGGTTAAAGCAAAACAAAGATAGATCATGTCGAAACAGAGGTTATTGACGAAAGTATCAATTGCAGCACGTGATCCAGTAAATGAACTAACACCTGCATATGTTCGATAAATGTTGTAGACAGGATATGGCAGATTTAAAATCACATAAACAACCACTTGATTGATTAACATCTTATGAAGTTGTACTTCTTTTCTCGGCGTTGATGATAAAGGTTGCTTGCTTGTATTCGATACTGTTCCACCAGTTGTTGTTTCCATTGCCTTGACACGTTGTCTACTTTGACGTATATTGCGAATAGTAAGTAATCCAAATATTAACATCGGAATAATTGGTAAAAATCCATTTTCAATCGTAAGATAGAAATTGAAATATATCATAATGTCGGCGACATGTATTCGACATTTGTCGTTTTTGACATCAAAGAAAACCAGCACTTGAATATAGAAGAGAGCCCAGATAATAGCGTCAATAATGATAAAACAAAGCGCAACCTTTGATGAACTCCATCGACGAAGACGAGTACTTTGACTGCTACAAAGGAAACGATCTACTGCAGCAAATACTATACTATAACGAGCACTAGCTCCAGAAACATAATAGATATAGAAACGAAGTCTACAAAACCATGATGGAACCGAATTCACAGGAACATTATAACCATACTGAATCATTCGAATGAAAACAGCAAAGTTAAAGACGAAGAGTTGTGAAAAACTTGAAGCAGTGAAATACATGGCACAAGGACTTTTTCGAAATGTCGGTCGAGAGAATACGATGCATGTACAAATAGCTCCAAAATTACCGATGATCCACATTAGTCCATCAAGAACTTGAGAAACAACTTGAATTAATTGAGTGAAAAGGGCCAATAATTCAGCTTCACGGTTTATAGTTGAGATCGTAATGTTGCTCATGCGTGATGTCTGAAAAAGAAGAATGATAATGATTAATTTATTCAATTATTTTTAATTCTATCAAGGAAGTCAAATACTGAAGTAGGCGATCCATAATTGACCTAACTCTTTTAATTTGAGATTTTAAAACTCATTTTAAGGAAATTTAAAATGATGTACCCAACAATAACTATTGTATTTTATAATATCTCGTTTTCTCAGAAATGTATATGACGATTTGATTTTACAGAAAGAGAGAGAGAGAGGGAGTAGAAACGAAGTATTTATACTAATTGCAAGAGAGAGATGTCATAAAAATGGATTAAAGAAGATTTGCGCATTTTGTTTATGAAGAAAAGAGAAATGAACTTCTAGTACAATTTACTTACAGCCTTTGTTTATAATTGAAAAGTGTAAGTACTTGAATTTAGATTTTAAATGAAAATCATAATCTCGAGTAGATAATTAAGCAAAAGTATTATAAAGACGCACAACAATTCATCTATTTGACTTGAACAAAATCGGGTAATCAACTTTACTCGCTAAAATTTCTAAAGAATTTCAAAAAGGGTCAATCTCACAATAAATTCGTTAAGATACGTTCCAATGCATCGTTGAACGACAATAACAACGTCGATTTTTTTCCTCAGTATGCTAGATAAGCTTTTACACAAAGATTTTGTAATCCGACAAGAAAAGAAGATCAATGGGTATATAACTTTGTCATTTTGACAAAAGGAAATAATTTTTAATACGATTACAACATCAACAAAAAAGAAGCAACTGTCACTCTTTTTAAAATCATAATAGTTGGTGAATTTTCATAACATTCTTCATGTGATGGGTGCAATACGTCGTCGATTTCGGCAAAGGATCTGTTTCAATTCTCGTCGAAACATGCGTGATGTCAGAAGAAAATTGAAAAAGGTTAAAGTAAAGCAAAGATAAGTCATGTCGAAACAAAGATTATTGATGAAGGTATCAATCGCTGCACGGGACCCAGTAAATGAACTAAGATTCGCATATGTTCGATAAAGATTGTAAACTGGAAATGGCAGATTTAAAATCGCATAAATAACAACTTGATTGATTAACATCCGATGAAGTTGTACTTCTTTTCTCGACGGTGATGATGATTGATTGTTTGTATTAGATGAAGTTCCATCAATTGTTTCTCTAGCTTTAACACGTTGTATACTTCGTTGAATATTATGAATAGTAAGTAATCCAAATATTAACATCGGAATAATTGGTAAAAATCCATTTTCGATGATAAGATAGAAATTGAAATATTTCATAATGTCGGCGACCTGTATTCGACATTTGTCATTGGTGACATCCACCAAAACCAGAATTTGAATGTAAAAGAGAACCCAAATTATAGCGTCAATAATGATAAGAGAACGCGCAACCTTTGATGAACTCCATCGACGAAGACGAGCACTTCGACAGCTACAAAGGAAACGATCTACTGCAGCAAATATTATATTATAACGAGCACTAGCTCCAGCAACGTAAAATATATAGAAACGAAGTTTACAAAACCATGATGGAACCGAATTCACAGGAACATTATAACCATACTGGATCATTCGAATGAAAACAGCAAAGTTAAAGACGAAGAGTTGTGAAAAACTTGAAGCAGTGAAATACATGGCACAAGGACTCTTTCGAAATATTGGTCGATAGAATACAATACAAGTGAGAATGGCTCCAATATTACCGATGATCCACATAAGTCCATCAAAAACTTGTGCAAAAATTTGAATTAAATGATTGAAAAGAGCTAATAATTCAGCTTCACGGTTTATAGTTGCGACTGTAGTGTTACTCATGTTTTTATACTTTGAAAATAAGAAGAATATTCACGGGCTGTATTAGTCAAAGATACGAGTTCGAAAATAAAAGTGGACTTTTGCTAAGTACGCTATCTTGAATAAGAGTTATAAATGTTTGCACGCAAAACCCCTAATGACTTTTCGATTTTATACAAAGGGAAGACATATCTTAATTCTAAGAAAAAGCCGTAAGAAAATAGATTAAAGAAGATTCATTTTGTTTGTTCACAGAAAAAAAAATAATTAAAAATACAAGTCAATGAAAATGTTGTTTTATTATATATTTATTCTTTTTCTTGATTAAAAAGCGGAATTAGTTGAAATGAGAAAATGTATTAAAATTTAGATAGTGCATGAAGAAACAAAATCGCTTAAAAAATTGTGTTTTTAGTATATCAATTATGCAGAGTTGTTTTAGGAAATGTCGGTCACATTTTTCAATATTTCCTTGAGAATTTGATTCAACGGTTTACACTACAGAAGACAAGTTATTTTAATTTGTCATTTACAATTCCGTAAAGATTTGTCGATTTCAGAGTGCGTTTGAATTCTTCTTTCTACCCACGTTCATAAAAGTAATTTGTCTGTTACAAAATAATTCTCGATGCACGATATGTCTGATTAAAACGAACGTTGAATGAAGAAATTTTTAATCCGATAAGAAAAGAAGACGCACGGCATATATAATGCTATTCCTTAGAAAAACACGATTACAGTGATGTGATAGAAGATTGTTCATGCTACGGGTGTGATACGATGATGACATCGGTCGATAAGCTTGTTTTTAATTATTTGTTTTAATTCTCGTCGAAACATATCCGATGTTATAAGAAAATTGAAAAAAGTTAGAGTAAAACAAAGATAGATCATGTCGAAACACAGATTATTTATAAATGTGTCTATTGCAGCACGTGATCCAGTAAATGAATTCACATTTACATAGCTTCGGTAAACATTGTAGACTGGATATGGCAGATTTAGAATTACATAAACAATAACCTGATTAATAAGCATCTTATGAAGTTGTGCTTCTTTTGTCGATGTTTGTCTGCTTGTAGCAGATTGATTTCTATTGACTGCTACAGTGCTTTTAACACGTTGTCTACTTTGACGAATATTACGAATGGTAAGCAATCCAAATATTAACATTGGAATAATAGGAAAAAAACCATTTTCAATCGTGATGAAATAACTAAGATATTTCATAATTTCTACTGCATGTATTCGACATTTGTCACTTTCGACATCAAAGTAAACAAGAATTGGAATATAGAAAAGAATCCAAACGATAGTATCGATAGTAATAAGATAAACAGCAACTTTTGGCAAACTCCATCGACGAAGACGTACACTTCGAGAACTGCATAGGAAACGATCGGCTGCAGCAAAGATTATGTTATAACGAGCAATAGCTCCAGAAACGTAATAGATATAGAAGCGAATTTTACAAAACCATGATGGAACCGAATTCACAGGAACATTATAACCATACTGAATCATTCGAATGAAAACAGCAAAGTTAAAGACGAAGAGTTGTGAAAAACTTGAAGCAGTGAAATACATGGCACAAGGACTCTTTCGAAATATTGGTCGATAGAATACAATACAAGTGAGAATGGCTCCAATATTACCGATGATCCACATAAGTCCATCAAGAGTTTGTGAAAAAATTTGAATTAGATAATTGAAAAGAGCTAATAGTTCAGCTTCTCTGTTTACAGTTGCGATTGTAGTATTACTCATGTTTTAAAATCCAGCAAGAAGAAGAATACGAATTGATTTCATTCTATTTGAAGAAGAAAAATCTTGAAGAAAAGAAGAAGATATATGGTTGATGAGAGCGTGGGTTTCAAAACCACACGGATAAAAAAAATGTTGTCATTTAATAAAAAAAAAGGAATGGAAAAAGAAGATTTTTCCGCGATTGAATTGAGTTGTTTTGTCGAGCTATTTATATTATAATACAATGAATAGTGAGAAGAAGAGTTTCTTTGGTTGTAAGTAGATATCTTCTCGAAAGTACGAATAGATAAAAACCGAAATCTTTTTGCGAATTCGAAGGTAAATACATTTCACTTTTGAATACAATGAAGATTCTATGGAAATACTTTCTTTGCATTACCGTATTGACGGAATGTTGTCTAATAATCGGTGAAAACTGTCGTGATGCAAGAAAATGGCCATTTCTATCCACTTCAATTTGGAATACACCCATAGGTAGTGATGCAATCTTTCATGATCCTGGTATATTTCGTCCTCCATTTCGTTTGCCTCGTTCTTTCTTTTCCGATGATGATTATTTCATTTCAACAAATACGAACGATCCAATGACACCGTGGTATCATCAAGGTCGATGGGGTCATGCCGATGCTGAGACATATTGCAATATAACAGGTCATCTCGTTGGTCACATACCATTTCCAGTCAATGTGACAGTGCGAGGATTTGGAAATAATAATGCTGCTGCAATACTTCTACCCGATAATCATTCAATTATCAATACTCAACCATTGTTTAGATGTAATCCTGGTTCACCTATACTTTCCTTGCCAATGCCAGACATACAGGGAAAAGACGATATTATGTTCAGCAATGGTACATGTGGTGCACATGGTGGAAGTGGTTTATCTTCGATTGGTGGCACGATTCGATTAGGAGAATTGCTACCCAATGCACCACCTATTCGACATGCATTGAAATTACAATTGAATGCACCAGATTATTACTATAATAAACCACCGGGCTATGTTTGGCCTGCAATAAAATGTGATAGTCACGCATTCTTTATGAATACGTCAGGTCATTATGGTGGTCATGATATTTATTTGTCACCAGGTGCTCTTCTTGCTATTCCTTCGAACATGACGGTCAATGTAACGACGATTCCCGGTCAGAAATTGCTTTTTACATTGAAAAATTATGGAGGTTATATTTGTGATGATACGGCAGCTAATCGTGGCACTGTAGGTACTGAACATGGCGTTACTGATGAATTTCAATTAGCCTACGGATATGCTTTCGATTCAAATTCGACTAGTTCAGGTGCTACTTGGTATGCTGATATGTTAGCCTTATTTCAATCATTACGTATTGTAATTAACAATCGGAACAATACTATAGGTGGTGGAGGTATACCGCTTCAATCTCCAGCACCTCCTCTCTGTCCTATTTAATTTAAAATTTAGTAGGAACATGCAAAAAAAAAACACATCTAAGGCATGTTCATTAACATATAAAGATTAGAGTTGTAGAATACGAGTGACTTTGAATGGAACTAAATGTGGATATTGCCCTGTTTGCCAAGAAAAATAAAGTATTTCATCACCAATTAAAATCGGACATTTTGCTGAGATCGTTTCATTTCCTACATTTAAATCAATACGTTTAATAATTTTACCAGTATCCATATGAACAGCAGTGATAAAATATAGAACATCAGTTTTTTGTGGATAACTAGGCGAACCGGATACAATATAAAGAATTCGTCGTTTCGAATTCATTGCAATACAGAACGAAAGTAAATTGAAGTTTTTCATTTCACTTGCTGTTGCTAATTCACTTGTCCATACGGTTTTTCCATTGGTATCAATAGCAAATGCCAATGGCATACTAGATAAATAGACTGTACCATTGTTATCCATCGTCGGCAGTGTAATATCATTATTGTCAGCAATGATCGGAGGTGCATGCCAATCCCAACGTAATTTGATTTTTTCAGTTGACACATCATTTGATGAAACCATCAGTTTCCATGGTAAACTTGTTCCATTTTGCCATGAACGAACAATCACTTCTTCGTGTCTATCGATAACAAAGTCTTCACCAAATCCATCAAATTGTGTAAAATTATTGATAAGTTTTTCTCCTTTATAAGTAAATTTCAATAGACGATCATCGCCACCGATCCAAAATAGATCACCGGTATTTGAATTCCATCGATAATCTCCATGCAAACCAGCACCGAAAAAATGTCTATTTATCCAGAATAAATCCAACGTTGTTTTATTTAAAACCAGTGGTACCGATTCAATTTCATTATCACTAACAGCTGTAATGAGAAGATCGTACTCTTGCAAGATAGCTAATGGTGCAGAGACGTAGAAAAATAAATCATAGTTTTCGATACATTTTTGAACGGGATTCGATGTTTGAGCGTTAGTTATACGGCAAATCTTTGCGGTATAAATTGTATCACCTGACCATGAAGCTGTATAAAACAGATTTCCTTCACGATCAGAAACAATATTAGAAACACCGATTGGATCCATATCTGGTACTGTTTCAATGTCGACTTTCCAACGAACAGTTCCATTCATAGTTAGACATACCATAAAATCAGCTAAATATAAACACGTCGATGACTTTTCATAGTAAAAAACACAACTTACCTCGATGATATCTTGTTTTACCTAAAAAGAAATAAAGATCACCATTGATTCCAGCACCTTGACCAAATTCCGTTGTATCTTGTGATGTTAAATTATATTCATAAATCCATGGTGTTTTCGAATAGGAAACAGGTATAGATGGAATTATACGATGTGTATTTTGAGAATTACCTTGTTCGCTAGACCACAATGATTCGGGATCATCAGCATCAACAATGAAAAATTCCTGTAGAATAATTAAACTTAAAAGTACAACTTTATTATAAATCATTTCTTTTTTCTCTCTGTCGATCTACGCATAAAGATAAAAAAACGCTTTTTCTTTTTCTTTTATTCTCTCAAATACAATCCACACCTGTTATATTCTCATGATACTATTAGAGTTAGTCAATGGCAAGAACGAATTAATTGAATAAATTCTTTACGAAATAATGTTGATGTAAGACAATACATGTAAAATCGAATCTTGAATATGAATAAAAAAAATTATTTTCTACATATAGTATTGAAAACAAACATAACTTACTGTATAATTTAAACACAAGATCCAATCAAATATAGTTGAAGTCACCATATATTGTTGAAATTCATCGAAAGTACTTATTGGAGTTAAAACAGTTGCCAAAAATTTATTAAACGTGATGGGTAGAGTTGTAGTAAAAAAAAATAGATGCATTCGTTAATAGTAATAGAATCATTTGATTATTCAATCGTTGTTTTCGTTCTGCAAATTCTTGTACTATTACATTTTGTCTTTGAGGAATGACTTTTCTTTTCTGTCGGTGCAAGAGATTTAAAAATAACCTGTATCAAAGACCATTGATAAATATAAAAGTTGTAATAGTTCGTATTATGTTGCTTTGGACCACAAGACACACCTGGCTTGCCAGGTAAAGCACTGCCATAATATGAAAGAAGTACATGAAGATTCAAACCTACGAAGATAAAGATAACGGAGAGTGATGCAAAAATAGCATTTTTTCGTGTGCAAATTGAATTTGATTTGAATGGAAATTGTGTTCGAATCCATCGATCGGCAGTGATTAAGACAAGTAACCATGCAGAGCACATTTCTGCTGCGCCGCCAATAAAAAGACGAAAACGACACATGACATCATAATTAATATGATGATAGAATGGTATCTACTCAAATTCATAAGAATATAGACTCGATTTTATATATTCTTACTTGAAGACCAATTTCAAGAAAAACCAGAAGAAAAATAAACAGATGCAAACTATCTGAAACCGTTAACATAATGAAAAAATATCCTGTGGATGTATTTCTCAATGTTGGTCGAGTAAATGTTAAGAAACTAAGAATATTACCAATAAAACCAAACACAAGTACAAGAAGATATCCCCAGAAATAAAATTGCATGACCGAGGACGGAATCTTTATTTGAGATAAAATTATGTCGAGTGCTGATGTCATTCTGTTGTCGTTGCTTGTAATGAGTGAATATAATTTTTTTTACATTTCATAGAAAAGAAATGTCCTTTCCTGTCTTATGAAATGCTCATCAAATGATCCGACAAAAATTATAATTATCTTTAATGAAACGGCTGGGTCATTAAATCAAGCGGAAACAGCACACTTCAAAAGATATCCGCCTAGATAATTTCGCTTTTTTTAGATATACTTAAATAGACTTCAAATGATTTCGAGGGACTGAATTAGATTTCATTGAGGGTATGCTATTTTTCATTCTGTTGATAAGATTCTATTGATAAGCGAACGTGCACCCTTTAAATAAAGGTGACTCTTCGCATAACGAAATATAAAATATATTATGATGAAAATGAAAATATATTTTAGTATTATTTTTCTTGTTTTCTTTTTCTCTCCATCGTCTAGTTCTACTATTAACGATGATGATATGTCGATTATTCATGACCGTGTGTTGAACTATATGTTATTACCAACGCATGCAAATTTAACTGTCTTAGCAGATACTGCTTTGAATTTCACTGAACGATTGAATAGTTCTTGTTACTGGCCAGATGTCGATTATTATGATAAACGTTTTGCACATTGGCGTACAATATCACATTTAAATCGAATAACAACGATGTTACAAGCAATAACTCTAAATGGTTCTTCAGTTCAAAATGATCCTCGTATACGAACAGCTGCTCATTGTGCAATTAATATTTGGTTAGTTCATGATTGGCAAGCACCAAATTGGTATGATAATGAAATCGGTGTTCCAATTGCTCTCAGTGGTCATTTATTGATGTTAGGCAATAATGTAACCAGTTTTGAACTTCAAAAAATAGTCGAAATATCTTATCGTGCAGCTTGGTGGCTCCATCGAGTAACTGACGTTGGTGCTAATTTAATACAAATGATTCAAGCTGAATTGTATCGTTCATTAGCAACGAATAATATAACAGGTGTTAATGAAGGTTTTGCGCGTATATGGCAAGATATTACCGTTGAACCAGAAAAGAAACCAGGCATACAACATGATTGGGCTTATCATTTTCATGGATCACAACTATTATCGGGCGCATATGGATTCGTATGGGCACAGACGCTTTTTTCATTTTTTAACTGTAGTCTTGGAACAAAATATGTAATGAATCAACAACAATTGATGACATTGGCAGATTTTATAACTAAAGGTGATTCATGGATGATTATTGGAAATCTTTGGGATTGGTCGACGATTGGACGATCGGTTGGCACTGTTGATAGAGAATATGCATTCATGTTTAATTCGAAATATCTTCGAATCATGGCAGATTTAATTTCATCAAATGAAACTAAATTAGAACTTATGAATTTAGCTGATCGTATCGATGATCTACCGAATGCTTTGCCTTTGATTGGTAATAGACATTTCTATGTTTCTGATTATCAAGCACATCGACGAGCAAATTGGACAAGTACAATTAAATTACAATCCGTACGAACACAACCAATCGAATGTATTCTTGATCAAGATATCAAAGCAGAACATAGTGGACAAGGTGTTTTGAATTTATATACAGGCAATGCATATGATTATGATAATATATTTCCACTTTTTGATTGGCAAGCCATGAATGGTATTACAGTTGAACATGATATTCCATTGGAACCATGTGTTAATGGAGCTTTTCATTGGACTAAATTACCATTTGTTGGTGGTGTTAGCGATAATGAATATGGTTTAGCAATGATGGATACGGCTTCACATAATTTAACTGCTCAACGATCATGGCATTTCTATGATGATGCAATCATTGCTCTAGCTACTAATCTAACATTACGAACATCAACAACAGCATGGACAACATTAGCTAGTCGATTATTACATTCGGGTCAAATTACAATTGGTTTCTTTAATTCAACTGTCGTTACATTTTCTGATGGAAATTATTCTTTTCCGTATATTCAAAATGCAACATCGAATGTACAATGGATTCATTTAGATGGATCAGATATTGCATATCTATTACAAAATCAACAACAATATGCATCCATTGAAATTGAATTAGGAAATAAAACAGGAAATTACGATACGATTAGTCCGTTCAATGCTCCTGTGTCAGGACGTCTATTAACTATATGGATCAATCATGGAATTGGACCATATACACGTGATTATAATTATATGATTTTACCAAATATTTCTCGTGAATCTATTCCCGCATTAATTAAACAATATAATGAAGAACAAGTCTTTTCATGTATATCAACAAATAAAAATTTTCATGGTTCAATATGGCCTTCGTTAAAACGTGCGTCTTTTGTTCTTTGGGATAATGTTTCAACAACATTTTCATGTAAAAGTCCATCCTATGAACTCAATATACAATTGAACAGTCCTGGTGCTTATCTATTCAGTGAAACAGCAACTAATTTTACCATTTCAGGTTCTCATCCAACACTTATAGCTAGTAGTTTACATGTAAATGTAGATCGAGTGGGTACCGGAAGAGGATGTTCAACAGCATGGAATAATAATGGAAATGCAACCGATGTAACACTCGTATTACCTTATTCGAGTGGTAATGCAGGCCAATCAATTATTGTTACGTGTCAAAAATAAAACAACTGAATTTATTTGTTTATTTCCTCTGATATTTTGCTAACATAAATAAAACGAATAGCTATGCGAGGTTTCTTCTCTTTAGGTTTCGATACAGTTGGATCAATTCCAAAACAATATTTTAATACATCCAAAGTCATCATAAATAATGCTAAAAGTACTATTGCAATAATAACAATGTATGCCATTGATTTCGAAAATAGTTTCAATGCAGTTATTCGTCCCGGTGCAATCTCACAATATCGTCCTGAATAACCAGCGCCGAGACAAAGACAACTATAGTTGAGAAATAATGGCTGACAGACACCTTGATTGAAACATGTGACATTGCTACAATAATTAATCTTTGTCTCACAACGAATTCCTTGCCAACCGAAAACACATTGGCAAGTAAATGTTTGATTGGATGTTTGAATGCATTGACCATTGTTCCGACAAGTATTTGGTTGACAAGGTCGATAATCATATTCACAATTGGTTCCATTAAAATTTTGTAGACATAAGCAAACATAATTATAAAAAGCATTACTATCTTCTGCACAATTGCCATTATTTTCACACGGAAGAAGTAGATCGCATACGTAAGCAGTTATTACATTAGAATCCGAACTAAATTGTGTCGTCGATTGAGTATTTGTTATCTCCTCACTTGTCAATGATAATGAAGTAGTTGACGAATCATCTTTAATAGATAAAAAACACATTGATCAGACGAAAGAAGAAACGAGATCTATAGATACTCACTACATGAATTACTTATTAAGAAAAATTTCTGAATACGGCTATTGCCTGTGTCAACTACATAGAGATTACCATAACTGTCAAAATTGAGAGCACGAGGACTAGTCAATTGATCGGCTGCTGCACCGGAACTACCGGAACATCCAAATAGACATTGAGCATTGGAACCATCCCATCTGATAATTCGATGATGACCATACTCAGTAATGAAAAGATTTTCATCAGCATCAAGTACAACTGCTGTTGGATTTTGAAGTGTAATATTCGATGATCCTCCACTGATTGGTATTGTCGTTGCATTTAATAGACCCGAACGAAAACATTGAATACGATTGTTTCCAGAATCTGCAACATATAGATCTAAATTAACAGTTACAAAAATTCTTCGAGGTTGATTGAGCTCATTCGATGTTGAACCAGAAGTTCCAGTGCCGGCGACAATTATTGATTTCGTGGATGGATCATTCAAGAATTTCTTCACCACTTTATGAGATGATCCTATTGAACAATACAAATAATTATAAATATCGATGAACATACCAAAACATATATTATCGATAGACATCACTACTGTACTATTGATTGACGATGATGTCCATTTATTTACTGTGCCAGAAACATTACCATAGTCAATGAAAACATCGCCTAAACTAGAAGTAAATATACCATAAGCTTTCGATAAAGTAGGAATTGTTAAAGTTGGTGATAGTGCTCCTTCTGACCATATCAATAAATAATTATATGAATATGAGATTACATAAACCGTATTGTTGGTGTCAATGAAGATGCTGATTGGTAGAGTACCAACAACACTACTATTGGCAAAGGTGACAGCATTTGTATCCCATCTTGTACAAGATGAAAATTTTGGTTGATTATACGAAGGATCTATTAATTAGTGTATGTATTTCTCGATAAAATATACTTTTGACTTACTTTGAGAATGAAGAATTTGAAATTTTTGTATTCGATTATTCGCGTAATCACCTACATACAATGATCCATATTTGTCAAATGCTAATGAATGTGGAGTATTCAATTGGTTTGAGTTCAAGCCTGGTATTCCTGTGCAAGCAGCTATACAAATACCAGAAGTTGCATTAGACGCCCATTTTGTAATTCTTCCAGAAGCTGATTCGCTTATATATAAATAATTATTTGTATCCATCGTTAAATCCGTTGGAGAGGGTACACTACCGACAGCTATAATTCCTGTTGATGCATTAGCAAACCATTTCATTACTCGATTATTGTAGCAATCTGCAATATAGATAGTTCCATTTGAATCGACAAATATACCATATGGCTTATTGAGTTGACTTAAGTTTGATCCAGAGATTCCGATTCCAGCGACAATAGTAGAATTTGTTGAATTTGTGGTAAACAAAACAACTTTGTGATCCGCAGTAAAACTGATATAAATATTATAATTTTGATCGATGTAAAAATATGTAGATTCATATAAATCGGTCGCACTGAGTATTTCAGAAGGGTTTGAACCGTTCAGTGACATTTCTTGTATTCGAGCATTATCCGGATCCGTGACGTAAAGTGCTCCATTTATAACAAGAAGATCAGTTGGACGTTTAAATTGATTAGAAGCGGCTCCATATCCAGATCCAATGATTGATATACTATATGTAGAATTAAGATCAACTATGACAATACGATAATTATTTCTATCACAAATATATAAAACGTCACTATCCGTGATTGTTAATCCCAATGGACGGGAAAGTTGATCAAGGGAAGATCCATTTGTTCCATTAGTCCATCCAGCAACAGTCATTCCATATTTATCCCATGACGCATTTGACGGAATATTCATTAGACCTAAAATAACAAATCATAGATTATATACGTAAATTTATTCTAAGAAATAAAAGAATTTACCCATCGTACTCTTGATTATTAAGACAATAATTACCCAACATATTTCATTATTGATTGCAGACATTTTTTTTATCTTAGAAGCTGATTGATTTTTTACATGCAATATACGCCGAGAGAATTTATTTGAAAAAGAAAACAAAATGTTTGCGTTCGGTAACTACATTTTTTAATGTAACTATTTGAATTTCTTCGGAAGAAACCTTCAACATACTGATGCCGACTATTAAAGATAATATGACATATTCGACAAAAACGACGTATTCAACAAATGATTCAATTACGGAAACATCGAAAAGTAATTTTACAAACAGTTTTTATTCATCATCTTCTATTTACCACTATTAATATTAATAATTGCAGGTTTATTTGGTTTAGTCGATGAAATCGGCGATGATGTTGACGCATGTCTATATACGGTTGTCTTGCAACATTTTCAGATATTCGAAAGAAATATCATATAGGATTGATTTTGTTGCACTCGCTGCTTCGCTGAGTAACGTTTTTTCCATTGATTTCGGAAGACTATCAGTAGCTGCTTGTACTTACTACCTGATTTTCTCATTTTGGCAGCGTTGGATCGCACTTGTAAATCTCAAACGACACAAATAATTGAATTTTTTACATATATTTTGTGACAACAAGAAATATTTCAATATTTATAAAATCAGCCGTAGATTTGAGGAAAACTTGAGTTTATGGAACATTTCAATTGCAGTTAAAAAAGAACGCGACATTCTCGTATCTTCTATTTTCAATAATGTTAAATTTCGATGCCATCGAATTAAAGTATAAATTGAAGAACCACACTGATTTGTAATTAAATAATTACTACCAAGCCATAATTCTTCTAAGGAGATTACATGATAGTAGAACAAATTAGCCAACATTCGGACTCCTTCGTTGCCTATCTGATTACGTGTTAATATCAAATGAGTTAATGACGAATTTGTTCGAAGTAAATCACATATAGATACCATGCCAGTGTCAGTTATAGAATTTCCATTGAGGTTGAGATTTCTGAGACAAGTTTCAACGGGAAGAGAGTCAACAAATGATTTAATTCCATGATCATCTATATGACATCTTGAAAGAATTAAAGTTCTTATTGATCGATTATTTGTCAATGCTGCAGCTATAGTGGAAAGATTTTCTGAGGAAATGAAATGATCATGCAATTCCACAGTTTGACGTTGATTGTTAGTAATTAATTCGATTGCTTCTTGCACAGGATTCATTTCCTGTGAAGCCAAAGATTGTAGAACATCTATTAATTCTTCATTTCGAAACGTATTTTCGTCTGATTTAAATGTACAAGTTTCGAAATGCATCGAAAGATCTTCACGCAATCCTGTCCATTGACAACCTGAATCTTTCGCTTTACAACAAACATGTATCTTAGAACATGTTTTTGTTACATGATCTTGATAGTTACCACGTTCAATTCGTGATTGTTGACATAATTGACATATGACTGGAAGTTGATCGAGCATAGAAAGAAAACTACGAACAGTAATTTGTTGGATATTTTGTTTTGTTATTAATGTTCGACACGTTGGACAAGTAGATTGAGAAGCGTTCAACCATCTATTTAAACATTGAGAACAAAATGAATGTTGACAAGGAGTTTCTACTGGAGAAGTCAATGGATTCATACATATTCCACATTTAAGATTCGTATTGATAGATTCTTCATTTTCGTATTCAAAAGTCATCGTTTTAGCTGTTTACTGCTGCAAAAAAAACATTCTTATATATCCTTTTCTCTTATCACATTTTATAGAGCATGATGTAAAAGGTAAAAACCAATCTTTTGATATGAAAAATCCGCTTGTCTCATTTCACTAAAATGACGCATAGACATAGATGTCAGTTGATGATAATTGCTATTTATGTAAAACTTTCTCGAACGTTCATGACTGGACGAAAATATAACAAACAACAGAATCGAAACGAAATCGTTATACAATCTTTTAGCTATATCCGTTTACATAGGTAAAACTATGAGCAAAAGACAGGAACCACGGTTCAAAAATAATGGTAAGAATAATTTCATTGGATTTTTTCCTTTAATCTGGTCATTTTGAAAATAGATTATGACTGGATGGAAACAATGGAATGGTTGTCCGATGATATCATTACAGAAAAACTCAATAATCATTGATTACCGAGCGGCATTTACAAGATATTTTCTAATGTTAAATGTGAAAGAGATGTGATGAAAGTATTGAAAGGTATTCAAGACGAAGAAGATCCGTTATTGGCAATCAAAAGATAAACAAATTCGTTCTCGACAAGAAGTTATTGAACATTTTCAACTAATGAAATATGCTGACTTTGAACAAGAAAGTGGTAAACAAATATTAAAACAAGTAGCGCTCATCCGAAGGATTCACAGACCGTTTTCTGAAGGAAATCTAGTTTACTGAGCATTCAAAACACTTTCATCCTCACTCCTAGAAAAAGCAAATATTGCTAACGATCAATAAATGAACGCATGTATTCATTATATTTTTCTACTTCTCGTTTTTACTACAAAATAAACATGAAAGAAGATATTCAAAAAGAATCTACTTTTGAATACATCAATTAAAATATATGAAAAGATAGAATATTTTCGGAAACGTGACATTTTCAATATCGTTCCCGTAGGATTCTAATTCCGATTGCTCAAAAAATGATTAATGATTTCGAAGATCCACTTTTCTCTCATAGCGCATTATCTAAATTAAGAACAGACATGTGATTTATACCCAATAACACATTTTCCTAATTAATCGTCAATAAAGATTTTATCTTGTTATTACAGGAAGAGAACGATAATGTTTCGTATAATAATAAAATTTGACCTCATCGACATAAAACTCTTATATTGAACGCAGATCTTCCATGGATAGAAAATGTACATGTATAATATATCCATCGTAAATTATGTTATAAATGATAATTGAACAACGAGAGATAGACGAAATCGTTGAGGGTGAAAGACTCTCGAAGAACCAGCTGTATTTTCCCGAAATATCAAAAAGGCAGTATCCATAATTTTATGATAGGAACGGTAGGAATTTAGCTGTCAAGCTAACAACTTTACA
>ERZ778027.2987-NODE-2987-length-18485-cov-12.960356_pt1 | contig 18485 bp, 20 predicted proteins | sample MGYA00375757_ERZ778027 | MGnify/ENA primary metagenome ERZ778027 (study PRJEB29350, sample SAMN05389817) | bioreactor metagenome | isolation source: Ammonium sulfate bioreactor | place: South Africa: University of Cape Town | collected 2014-02-18 ... | reverse complement strand
ATTGATATTTATTGTACGAAATTGAAAATGAATGTATATGTGTATGTGTATATATATAGATGAACTTGTTGCTGCCCACTCTTGTCTCTCTCGATCGATGAATGACGTGCGCGTTTTTCTTCTGGCTCTTCATTTCTTTTTTTTCATTTCATTCTCCTTCGCACATTCTCTCCCTCGCACATTTCAACCATTCCATCATTGTGTGTTTTGACCGACGATCACCATATATGGACATGTCAGGGTCGACGACGAGAATGAATAAAGAGAGAGAGAGAGAGAGAGAGAGAGTGCGATTGTCTGTAGTCTAATAGAATGATGTACAAAGATCAACGAAAATATGAAGAAGAACAGGAAGACGAAAGTTTGCTTGTCGGTCAAGTCAAACTTCGATCGAATTCAAAATAGACGACGACGAGCGACGAAAACAAACCGAGTCTCATCGTTAAGTTGTTGACCGGCAAAAGGTTAATAGAGCGAAAAGAAGAAACAAACAAAGAGGAAGAGAAAAAGAAAACGCGAATACTTGTTTTCATACTTAATTGATGTTATCGAGGCTATTTTTCTTTCCGATACTTGTCAATTTTTTTATGTCTTTCTCTTGAGACATGATAAATACTAGTTCGTGTTTAAACTATGCAAACATATGCTCGCATTTTCTTATGCATTAATCCAAATTATACATTCGTTTCGATCATCATGCTCGTCGATGATATTTGCTGATTTCCGATTGGGAATAGAACTTCACATTGTTAAAAGCTCTTCACTAATTGCTTTTGTGATCAAACTGATTTCGATTTTTACCAAGAAAAAAAACACGACGATGATAATTGCCTATTTTTTTTCAAATTGGAGAAAGCAATTATTATGTTGATTGTTCATTATTTGCTAAATTGAAAGTGTTTCATTCATTTTCTTTCTCAACAATCATCTACGAAATAGAATCATCAAAAGATAAAAACTACTCGAACCAAAACGCTTATCTCTCGTGCAGGTGTCAGATCAATTATTGATTCGTTTGTTCATTCGAATGACGACAAACAATAGTTCGAAATAGTCAAAATGAAAACTATCGAATACGATTTTTTTTGAAAGATAAAAGAACAAAAAAAAAAGTGAAAATTAATGTTCGATCCAAACAGCTTTTTCTTCATCAGTTTGTGCGATCGAAGACGGTAATTGACCATCATTATCCGGAATAGATGGATCGGCACCTAGTTCGAGCAATAATTTTATACACGGAATGTTACTTGCATGAGCGGCTATATAATAAAAAAAAAGAACTACGTAAAATTGAGAATATGAACAATTCGATTGTATACCGTAAAACAATGGAGTTTGTCCATCTTCATCACGAACATTGAGATCAGCTGCGTATTTAACTAAAAGTCGAATAATATCTTCGTGACCTCGATCGGCAGCCCAATGAAGTAGAGTTAATTGCTAAAATACAATTAGGAATTCTAGATTAAACATCTTCTATAATTAGTACTGTTTCATCTGGTTGATTGACATCGAAATTTTTCTTTAACAATTGTTCGACTAGTTTAATATCACCATCTTGACAAAATTCATAGATCGTTTTTTCAGTCGTATTCGATGAATATTCATCATTTTGCACTAATAATCGACTGACACTTGGTCCTGTATTTGACGATTGTTTCGTTTGATTATCTATGTTATTCTTTTGTTTGATTTCTGTCACTCGATCGATGTATTCTTTCGATGCTTGAGTTTTTGCCATTGATTTAACTGAATTCCAAGAATCCCTACATTTCGAATAAAAACAAAGATTAGTCTTAAATTCATAACACACGATACCATTTGGCTTTTGCTTCAAAGCTGAAAAAACCTGGCCGAGATGTATTAATATTACCAACGGTAAACTTTCAAAAAAGATGAAATTGACTTTGAATTTAGACAAAGATTATATCGTTGATTTACCTGTTTGAAACGAGCGTACAAATAGAGTAGATCATCTTGTGAAAATAACGAAAGATGATTTTGTACGAAGAGAGCTGCTTCTTGAAATTCATCATCATCTCCCAGAACTGATTCGAGTCCATCATCATCATCATCATCTTTATTATTACGTTTACTAGTAACAGTGTTTGTTGTTGTTGTTGTCATTTTATTTTCTGAAAATAAACAGTTCAGTTAATTCAATTGAATATTTTTTTAATTTTTATTCGGCAAAGAAAAAGAGAAAATCTATGATTTAATAAGAAATTCAAGCATTTTTTGGTTCTGTTTTAAATCGTTGGCTTTCTGTTGTTTTAATTCGTTCAATGGATCATCAAGTCCCTCATCGAAATCCGTTGCTTGCCGTGTCCATGAATTATCATATTCAAGTCTATATGCACCGAGAAATCGATGTGGACAGCCCGTATTTTTCGCATTCGATAGCCAATCTTGTGGATGCATAATTGATAAATATTTTTGTCCACTTTGCCGTTCATATTGATAATAAATCTGACCAGGTCGTCGAACGAGATTACAAGCACAATGATTTAATTCATCATCACGATGTGCTTTCATGAGAGTACGTTGTGCTTCTTCACGAAGATAATTCATTTGATTGACAATCACTTGTAAACGATTGGAAACATTGGCTCGAACGAATGCGTCACATGTTTCGATTTGTCGAGCGAGATTAACAAGATCCTGAGGATCGGACACGGTGTCGTTTCGTGTATTGACAATTGCGTGACCGAATGGATTTTTTTCACTTTCAACGAGTTGAACACAGGTTTCACCCGATGGCTTAGCTGGTGAGATGATATTTGCTAAGACAAGATCACGCATATTTGGCTCGGAGTCCATTTTTTCGAAGCTGAGATTCTCGAAGGACAAGCATTCGATGAAAATCTGCATGATTGGTTTTCATCGAAAATCGTATCAATAAACTACTAAACTACTCACGATAGAGTTCGCTATAAATCAGCTTTTATACTTATAATTATGATTAACAACTAATATTCAGACTAGACTAGACTAGTTCGTTAACAATATGTATTATCAATTGAATCAATATATTTTCTAATTTCGAAGCAGAAGTAATTATAACATAATTATTAATTATTATTTCTAATCTATAGATCATCATCTATCGTAGTACTTTCCGTTCAACTGTTGACATATATTTTTATCCAAGTACATGACAATAATACATTTATAATTTCATATATTAAATAGATCTAGTCTTGTCCTTAAGCGATAATGCCTGAGCATCAATAATAATATTCTTATTAATAATAACAATAAAAACAAGAAATGCTTGTACCTGGCTGCCTCAGAAGTTGCTCTTGCTTTTTGTACCGAGAAAGTTCTAATAATTTTACAATACCCTATTATCTGCGTGTGTATGTTTAATTACACGACGATAATTTGCCTATTGAAATAAGAAAATTCTTTAATGAATTCAATGCTTACATGTTTATCGGAGGATTTCTGTCACAATACCTCAAGAATGCATGATATTTTTCTGTGAGTGAGCTAATGAATATGATTACTTCAGCATGAATTGTGCTTCTTTCTGGCAGAGACACTTTAATTTTCGATGATAACTCTTGAATGCATAACCGATATTTTGCTAATGAGACTAAGTACTATGTACTATAGATAGAAAATAAAGAAACAAGGTATTTTTTAATCTGCTTATTGGTGCTCATTTATTTTATAGTGAACAACAAATTTATACGTTAAACGTATGACAAATAAGCTGATTACAAATTGTTTTTTTGACAACAAGGACAACAACAACAACAACAGTAAGAATAATAATCAAATATCACACGTGTACTGTATTCGATCGTTCGATTTTTCCATATGTACATAAAAGTAAACATGGTTCACTTTTCGATTGAAAATATCGTTGAGAAAATATTTTTCGTGGTAAATGTTCATTTGTTGTTACTAGAAGACTAACATGTTCGGGTTGATGAGGATGTTTTGGTTGTTGATGTGAGTGAAAAAAATGTCGTAATTTATCTTGAGCAATTGACATATGCGAAAGACTCGTCGGTCGATGACGTTGATACGACAAACATATGTACATACGAATTTCTTTTCTCAATGTTGGACTTAAAATAACATATAAAGTCGGTGAAAAAGCTAAATATATCAATAAACTTAATCGTATTATAAAACTTAAAATCGAATTATCTCGTTCATAATTATGAATTATATTGAATTGTATTAATAGATAATATAAATGTCGAGGAAAATATGTAACTAAGAGCCACATCGATTGACATAAGAGCGTCAATGTTATTTCGTTGGCAAGTGAAATTTTTGATCGATGATGTTGCTTTCGTTTCAATGATATATGTGTCAATAATGATGTTTTTATTTGTAAACGTTGTCGACGTCGACATATTTGCCAGCAAATATAAATATCCAAGATTGAATTGAAGAAAAATGGAAGAATAAATGAGTGCAAATGTGTTATGATTTTAATTCGAACAGCTGAAAAACTTAAATGACGATTTAGTGAACAGAGACCATAGGCAAAATTCACCCAACGAAATGCTTTGACATCGACAGATAATATTTCATCGATATGTGCGAGAAAACATAAGCTTGTTACAACAGTTAAAATTAAACAAATCGTTCGAGGACGTATTAATTTCTTCACTGTGAACGGTCGAGTAAATGTAAACGATCGTTCTAATGATAATAAAACCATAATCCATAATGATGTGGTACCAGTTGAATGTTGTAAATATTGAAGATATTTACAGCATATATTCGGATCAATTAAATAAAAAATTAAATAGAACCACGAATGACTAAAAGACAAGACAAAATGAATTGATATTTAAGAAAAGAAATTTTTTTTTCTCTCTTACGTTAAAATACTTGCACAGTTGATTAATACAAATGCATAGATGTAACAACGAAATGAATTCTCTCGAAATGTTTTCGATGCCGTGAAGATCAATAGAGATAGAATATTGAAAACTAGACCAATAAATCCTAAGATTAACGGTAGAATACTAATTACCGATGGCCAATTAGCTGGTATCGATGGTGAGAGAACAATATTCGTTTCATTAATAAACATGCCCGATGTAAAGCCCATATATTCCAAAGCATCCTGTAAGGTTTGAAACAGATCTATTGATGTTGTATTGTTCATGTTTGATAGACCATTTTCTTTAGTTTTGTTTTGTTGGTTTATTGTGATTGAGCTATTGCTCTCGATAAAAGCAAATAAATCTAGAATATCGAGACAAGAAGAATAGAAAATAATAATCGAACGGGTATTTGCCTAAAGGAAATATTGACCCTAACAGATATTTGGAAATTAATAAAAAATAGAGATTGTAATCCAGTCTTACATTCTAAGTCAAATTATTACAGACTTATCTCTACTTGAATTAAGTTTGTACCGATTTATATCAGCACGAAAGAAAAGTAAAGGTGACTTCTCATTTTTCTTTCTGCCTAATAGTCTAATAATTAATAGTGGAAAAACGATAGTCAAATGAAACATAGAGAAAAAAATATCTTCCCCGTAACTTTTTTGTCCTCTCATTTAATTTCTACGCAAAAAGAGAAAGCGAAGGTTTAAAGTGCAGATTTCCTAACCAGTAATGGGTACAGAAATTTAAACTGTTAAACAATTTTTATTAACAAACAAAAGAAAAAGAATAATAGATAAAAGAAGAAGGAAAAAAAAAACGTTTTTTTTTTCTATTAACAGTCTAATTAAAAGCTTAGACGATCTCCTTCTGCTCATCTCGTCTGTCTTTGATGAAAATAAACTCTACTAAGTGAAATTCTATTAGACAGTCGATTATACACACTTTTTTTAGTGCAAAAAAACTCAATGAACTCGAACGCATTAAAATAATAGTAGACAACATAAAACTGACAACTCCATGCGCGCATTAATGACAAGAGAATAAAAGCCAGATACCAAATTTCTTTCATCGTTTTCTTATTCTTTATGTTTTGTTACGCTTATTTTTGATATCCGTTTTGGAATATGTCATTAGCCAACAAATAAACAGAACTACAAAAAAAGACCCGATCGTTCCAAAGATTGATAATGTTTGTTGTTTTTTCTTTTTCTAATGATAGTAAGATAGAAAGAAACGATACTTAAAAATATCTAAACACAATTTAAGTTCATTTTGAAGATTTTCTCTTACTCTATTTGAAAAAAAATCTATAAAGAACGTTGTCGAGGATGTGCAATGACAGATGTATTTATGCTTGAAGAATCTCATGTTTTCTCTTCTTCTCTTTCTTATCTATTTTCGGTTGTAGTAATTTAATTATTTAGAACTTGTCAATTTTCTTTCTCGTTACTTATGAAAATAATAGAAAATGAATTTAATTCAATACATACGAGTATTTTATTGGCAGATTGCCTAGAAAAAATAAAATCTGCAAAAAATAGTTGTTCATTTTAACTTTCTTTCTTCCAACTTTCCAAGAAAAAGAAAAATTAAGAATGGATCAATTTAAAATTTTCCGCACAAGTTGAGCACTGACGTGGAAAATACTATTTTTCAATATGTCGTAATTTTAAACGAGACAATTGAAGACGGAGACAATAGAAATATTTTATTTTAGTCAGACGTTTTCGGTTTTTCTTCTTTGAAAAAGAAGAATTAATTAGACGATTGCTAAAAATACTTATTTCAAGTTGATGAATATAAGCATCCTACGAAAAAGAAAACTACCATATGATGAACATCAATTATATCTCTTCAAGAGGATGCATGATATACATAAAAGGAATATTTGAATCTCACATAGTTAGCTGAAGCAATTAACATTGGCACATGCCGTTACTAGAATTTCGAAAGAAAGAGAACAAATAAATCAGGGAAATTCAAGTACTGAGAAGCGATATTGAATTTCGCATCTGTTCATTCATATAGTTGCGTGTGCACATGAGAGGAAAAGTATTTCTATGTAAAAGAGCGTCATTTACATTAGACGTTGAGAACTTTATTATGATATCTTAAATGAGAAAAATTGAACAATCACCATGTATCGAATGACCTTTAGAAGAATAAAATAGATCATTTTCTACCGGAAAGAAAAAATACATGATTATTCATTGATCTTCACGTACAATTCTATATGACCCGATGATGTTAATCAGAGATCTATAAAAAGAAATGGAATTTCAGTCAGGAAGTCATTAACTTAAGAAATGGAAGTTCATAGAGAGCAACAAATAATAATTGGAATTAAAGCGTGATTAATATTGTCATTCGATATTTTTTCTTAAAGAAAAAAACGGATCTAAAAATTTATGCTATTCTTCAAAAATCGAACCTTCTAAATTATTCTACTTTGATGTATATTACAGATATTTCTCAAAAAAAAGAATATTCATCATATACCCAAACTTTCTATTGTTAGAAAAATGGTGATATAATCATATTGTCAATTTTCTTGATTATTCTTCAAGCATTATTTCTATTCTACTGACATGACTAAAAATGAGTAGGATTTGAATATGATTTCATTATATTACTACCTATTTCGTGACTATTACGGGGAAAAAAGGTTCAAATGTTGAAATGTATGCTACCTACCGCTAGCACTCAGTGTAATGTTCTTTGAAAACTATTATTATCACTTGTAATCTCTAGATCTATGAAAAGATTCTGTGTTCTCTATTCATGTTTCACAATTGCTATCATTTGTCGTCAACTATTTTTGAAAACATGAATAATAAATGTCCGTTCATAATGCAGAACGACAAATAATTAATCTACGCAAGAATTGAATCTCATTAGTAGACTATTACAAATCTAGATGCTAGGGCATACTTTTACCGGATGGAATTATTCGACTATGTAGTCTACATATGATCTGGGTCGTTAGACAATCGAGCTTAGATTTAAAGGAAAGTCTTACTTCTCGATTTCTGATGTTTTTCATACGACGACAGGATAGACATTATAATTAATACTTATTATTTTCTTAAAGTAATCAAAGGGTACAGCGTTTTGATTCGATGATATTTAATGAAAATTATATCAGCTTATCGTATATTTTTGAGAGTAACCAGAAAATATATCGCAACAATAATTACATCTATCTATGAAAACGAACAAGAAAAATAGTGTAAAACAATGGTGTTATATGCTATCGATACTAAAAAAAATACGCCTACCATTGATAACCTTGGCTTGACCGTGTTCGGTTAGACGAAAGTACGCAATTAATTAGCAGACACTATCGAATTTCAAGATATTCAATGTATATTTATCATTGAAAAACAGAAAAACATACAGCTTTCAAGTCTGACTTTTTCTCGATAAAAAAAAGTACAATGACACTTACCAGACACATATAAACAATCGAGCAGAAACACTTTGACTTTACTTGGAAAATCAGTCTAATGGTTCGCTTATAAATGGAGTGCTACTTAAACGGAGAAGTACTTGCCGACATTGAGGCCAGGTGTTCATATACTCGGAAGTTATATTTTAAATCTAGGTATTGACAAGAAAAATATGACCTATAAAACAGTTCATCTCGATGTTATTTTACAAGAAAGCAAAAGCTAGCATGTAGTATTTTCTTTTTTTATCTTTGACAGTTTCTATGGTTTTGCTTTTGTGTTATCGAGTGCAGACACTACCTACGAATCCTGTTTCTACCAACAAAAACAAGAATAAAAGCTCAAATATTAATAATATCTGAATAGTATACTGATTAATCTTAACTTGAAGAATGCTTGAACAGACAATTGTGAATATATAATTCTATATCTATTAAACCGACGATTTCCTTGAGAAATATTCTATCAATGTCATGCGACAGATAAAAACAAATAGAACATATTGCTAAAAGAAAAAGAAAAAAACTCAAATTGACTAGTGAATAGAACAAAGACAATTTCAAAACATACTCGATTATGCTAAGATGTGAAATAGGGTTAGTTGTTTTTTTTCTTCGTAGGATATTCTCTAGAGAATGAACTATGAAAAATATTGAGAACAATGACATACGCTTCAACTAATAGCTGTAAAGAAAGCAATATTCTTTCGATGAGTTTTTATTGAATTTATTTCGAGAAAAAAAAACATCTTCGGCATTGAGATACAAACAAGCAAAAAAAAGACTACAAACATGGCTGTAAAATGGCCAATATTAAAAGATGAGATTCAATCATCTCTATGCACATATCTAACTGTGAAAAAGAAGTCTACAAGAAAAGTTTTCTATTCATTAGATTTAAGTCGATTTAATTTTGTCGGTTGATTTTTCATTTTATGTTGATGAGTTTCTTTTCGTACACGAACAAATAAAATTCCACAGAAAATAATTAAAACAATTAAACATAAAATTAAACCACCAAGAAAGAAATACATGAGTATTGTCGTATCACGATGATTTAAAATGGCATGTTTATAATATTTCGTTGGTATGGGTGCTAAAACGAAATGAGATAGAAATGCTTCTGTGATTAAAAGATTTCGATTTTTACTCAATCGACGACGAAATGCTGCTGGCCAATATTCCATCCAAAAGCCAGCTGCATCAAAACCATAATCACTTTTCAAACATGGATATCGATCGATTAGTAAATACGTCATATTCTGTACTAGTTGAGGTAGCCAAGCAATATTCAAACGAAGTGCATAACCTGATGGCGAACGAACGACGCTCGATGGTCGTTCTAAAGATGGTGGAGTGTATTCACGAAGAAAACCTCCAGGTGTCGGTTCACTAGTCAACAACAAAAAAAACAATAGTCCATTCAATTTTTTATTTTCCCTATTATCATTTACCCATATCGAGCAAAATTGACGAATAGCTGCATTGTATAATTCGATATTTCTTCATCGACATATGTAAAAACTTGTCGTTTTTGAAGACCATGCCATGGCATCCAATTCGATTCGTTGACAAAAGGCATGCCAAACAAATAATCCAATTCACTACCACGTGGAGCACCCATCCAATACGGATAGGCAGTACTTGTCAACGAATGATAAGCAAAAACATACATGTAAGTCGAATTAAATGTACGTTGAGCATGAAATCGAGCAGCTTCGGCAACACACGAAGTCGTATGTTCGTCCGAATGAAGATCGATCAAACGTTGACGTAACATCGTCATATTATCAGGTTGTGGCCAATGAGCATATTTGTATTTAATAACAGTTGAAATACCCTCTTCATCGAGATACATATCGACGCTGAAAACAGAAAATGTAGAGATAAACATACAAAATAATATATATGAACGGTTACCTTCGTGGCAAAACATAATCAGTTTCAGCGTATTCATACGCGAATGTTTGCCGTTCGAAACTGTACCGATCTTGAACACGTCGGTTGATGAACATGTTTAAGTACGCATGTTGATCGTGTAAGGACAAGCCTTTATCGATCACTGCTAAGTTAATCGGTTGTTGAGCTAAATGAATCGCTCCATCGTCACTGGTCGTGCCCAGAATCACAGACATATTAGCAAATAAACCGAGCCGACGGAGTTCAATCGGTCGACGAGTGAATATCGGCGGAATGATATCATCAGTAAATGTATCGATTGTCGGTCGCCATGGATGACCACCGAATTCATCGGGAAACTAAAAAGACAAGAAATTCGAAATCCATTTGATTCATTTTCGTACCCAAATATTCGGAGCTGCATTGGTTATATCCAATGGATTTCGTTGTCGAAGACAATCGAGTAGAACATCTATATTTCGATCGTTACATGTCAAACGTCGGGCTAGAAATCGTGCATGTTCAAGTGGATAATGTTCATCTTCGATGATTGACCATTTACAAAGATCACTTCCACTCATCATTATTGCTCGACGAAAATAGACTTTGAAAAGAACATATTCGAAATCAAAAAAGCAAAGAAAACTTGAGAATGTAAGAACGTACGAGGAGTATTTTGAGATAGCATATGAAGACCTATGCTCGCTGCTCCAGCTTCATGACCGATGACAGTAATATTGTCTGGATCACCATTGAATTCTCGGATGTTTTCGTAAACAAATTTTAAAGCCATACGTTGGTCGAAAAGACCGTAATTACCGCGGCCATTTCGTGTTTTTGTACTTAGGAAACCTTGTAGAATTAAACTGTTTCAAACAAACAATCAATCAATCAATCGAAATTCGATACCTAATGGTCCAAGACGGTAATTAAACGTTACGACAACAACATTTCGTTGTGCTAAAACAAAACCATTATAAATCTGCGCACTTCCTCCGATAAAATCTCCTCCATGAATAAAAACCATAACAGGCAATTTCGGCATATAACGATCAGTTCTCTTTAGAAACCAAAAATAGAATTTTTCTTCTCAGAACAGAAAGAAAAAAAAACATCTGAGCTCACATTCGGTGCGAATATATTCAAATAAAGACAATCTTCGCTAAAATTCGACGGGAGATAATTCGGAATGTATTGACGAATTTTGTCCTGTTCACTCGCTGGTTGTAAACACGATGGACGATAGAACGTTGCATCATGAATAAAAAATTGAGTATCCCAAGGATCAGGCGGCAATGGTGGCTGAAAAGAAAATTATTTTAAAAACAGTTGTTTTTCGCATTAGCCTACTTTGAATCGATAGAGACCAGCTACGAAAAAAAAGAGAAAGAAATGACTTTTTTTTTTCTTTCGAAATCAAACAAATTTTACTTGGTGGTCGAGCATAGGGAATGCCGAGAAAAACGCTAATATATTTCGGATAGAATGAATCTCTCGAATCAACATTATAACTCGTTCCTCGAACGTAACCATACTGAGTATGACGATCGACCTAATTCAAAGCAAAATGATTGGTCTTCGTTAGTTTGTAGTCGAATTTCTTTTTACGTGAAATATTGGCGGAGGACCAAACATATACGGATTAAAAACATCCGGATTTTGAATATTAAACATTGCCTCATCGAGAAACGATTGACTTAAAATAGGAAAAATACAATTGAATAAAACGAAACTAAGCAACATTGGTTGTATTGACTGTCCTTCGTTTGAGTTTACGTATGTTAGATCATCGAAAAGAGAAGACATAGAATAAAAAAAATGTCGTAAAGTTCGATCACCTGTCAGTCAGCCATATTCATCGATATTTGATGAACATGTGCTGCTCGAATGTGATTGGTGATTAATCATTGTGAATATATTGAACTGAACTGAACCGTTTTCGTTTCGTATTCGTAAAGCAAAGAAATCAATTGATTTTATTTATTCAAATGATTACAAAAAAAGAAAGAAAGATTAACTAAATGCCTGGTATAACTTTTGAGAAAATTAATTTGACATAATCTTCGACATACCACAAGCGATAGAGAGGTAGTTGGCAAGTATTCCCGTTGACGAAATATTCAGGCGAAAGAGTAAAATCACTGAGATAGATAATACGTCTTTCATAACCACGTACGATTCTTATGCGAACTATAATTGATTTCGGTGTCTTATATTGATCATCCATAGGATATAATAAATTTGTTCGTACTAATGAAAATGATTGACCTGCTTGGACAATCGGAATCGTATATAAGCATGCTGGCCGTTGTCCATCGATGTCCTGTATTGATATTTCAATGATTTCATTTCCTTGCGTACTATCAAGTAAATCAATCAATGGTGGTACCAATTCCCAGTTAAGATAATAATACATTCTACCAATACCAGTCAATCAATGTATATGACTGACTGTAAGAATAGTTAGATGCTGTCTCTTTTCTAATGCAATTGATATTATCAATGATACTGAATGAGAAAATTATTTAATGAGCAAAACAAGAAAAAAAAAACAGTTGTAAAATATATAGGCCTTGATCTTGTTTTTCTTCTCTAATTTATGATTTTGCATAGAAAATATTTCAATTAGGACTAATCAATCGATTTATCTCGAATACATAACCTAAAGGCTTGAAGAAATAAAATAAAGTTTCTTTTTTGGTATCAATTTAATTGAATACAGTAATTCAATGAGTGATTGTATGAGAATACATAAACGACGAAAAAAAAGATGAGAAGAGAAAGAGATTTGATTAATTTGATATTGCTAATTCAGCAATCGACGTTCGACCTTGCTTATGTATGACTCGAAATCGAGCAAGATCCTTGCGTGTTATCATTCCGACGACTTCATTTTTATCATTGACAACCACTAAATGACGAAGACCAAGACCGCGAAACATCGAAAATATTCTCGACAATGTCGATCGCTAGAAGAATGGAAAATTAGTTTAGTTATTTCAATTCAACAACGAAGAATATATTTAATTACATGCGAAACTGTATAAGCTAAATTCATGTAAGGTCTCAAATCACAATAGAGTTCTCGTTCGTCATTAGTTAGCTGAACATCCTAGAAAAAAAAAACAAAATTTTCAATTGAAAAATTCTATGAATAGTTATGTATGACTTCGATCGATGGATGTCGAGGATAACTTTCACGAAAATCATTCAATGTTAAATAATCTCGAAGTCGATCATTTAATGAAATAAAATTTCGTTTATTTAGTATTGTTATCAATTGATGACGAAGAATAATGCCTTGAAATGTACCAGCTATTTCACAATTTGCCTTTGAAAATGTATAAAAATCAACGACATATATTCACGAAAAACATTTTGCTCTCTACTTCGTTGGAATGATGATCAACAACAGGAAAACCATGATGACTTTCAACGGATAGAGTTCTATAGATTGTGTCAACTTTTTCAATTGTTTTAAATTGTATCACCGGTGCAGACATTACATTTCTATTCGAATACAAAATATTTTGATAAAACAGGAAAAATCTTTTTCTCTATACGAACAATGCAGAGAGTTGCGTGGCAAATACGTCCGATTCCCATGGTAAAAATGGTACACCTAGTCAATTCAGAAATTCATTCGTATATATTTCTTTGCAAACTTACTTTGCAGCGCGATATGCATATCAAAAAAGCCCTAAAATTCCAAATTCATCAATGGCAAATATTTTGAGTTTTATTTTGCTTTTTACTTCATTAAAATAATCGCCAGTTAATTTAGCAACAGTTAATACAATCATTATCGGTAAACCGAGAACAATATCACCGGTTGCTTCGATTAATATAACTGCTAAACTAATTGTCATTCGCATGATACCACCTGAAGATTGACGAATATTTTCTTTTCTGTACAAATGCAAAATCTTACCGAGCTGAGATGCTGCTCCGAAAAGAGCGTATTTACCAGGATCGAAATACTATCAAACATGAGATATCGATATTCCATTTCTTTCTTTCTTCAGAAATAAAAAAAAAACATACTTTAGCTTGAGAAGGAAATAATGTATGTAAAATAATGCCGACTATTCGACCCCATGATGCTCCTATTAGTAAACTTGGAATGAAAAGTCCCGAACTAACGATAATTCCGTATGTCCAACAGGTTAAACAAAAATAAATCATACAAAAACCTAATAGACTCCACGCTTTATATGTACCGATTTCACTATGAAATAAATTTCGAACTGCTTGTTCAGGCGTACTGAAAACGATTGTTGCCATCGTATTATATTGTCCATCGGGACAAAATAATTGTACAGTTGGAGAATTTAATTCGAGTTGAGTTTTTAATGGTCGACATTCGTTCATTGACAATAGAATAATGAGAAATGCAATGACAACAGTTGTTGCTGAAACAAGAATAACTTCGATGATTAATAGCCAATTTTTATTTATATAATGATGACGAAATTTAGTTAAACGTAAATTTAATTGATTGAATAGAGCCCCGAGTATGCCACCGATGAAACCCATGAGAAGAAATAATGGTAGTTCGTACCATTTATACGGAACATCCTACGAAAACTTCTCATTTCGAACATATAACGTAAAAAATGAATTGATATACTTTGAAAAGACCGAAGTTAATTAAACCAGGCGAAGATAAATCTCCGAAATGTCCGTCTATTGCACTCATGACTACGTTCAACGTGAATGTTGAGATCATTGAAGCAAAAAACTACGATTTAAATGAAAGATAATGTTCTTCTTTTCTAAACTCAAATCGATTTTCAACGTACAATAAACCACGTCAATTGCTGATTGAAAAAACTAGCCCCTTCTTCCAATGCAAACAGAACACCGCCAACAGGCGCACCGAAAGCTGAAAAATTCAAACTGATTTGTTGATTCTGAACATCACAGATGATCTACCTGCAGCAACGCCAGCTGCAGCACCAGCTGATACAAAATCACGTTTATGTGTATCCGTTCGAAAGTATTTGAAAATCTAATTGAATTATTTTATTTTCTCTCGGATTGAAAACGATCATTTTACTTTCAAATCAAATTTTAATGATGAACTTTTGCCTTGAGAAATTCCTCCGGCAATGATTGCACCCGAATGAATCCTAAATAGAGTCAATTGATGTTTTTTTCTAATTCGATCGATTTTTGTTTCATGTTTACATTGGTCCTTCCTTTCCGACAGCTAATCCACCAGATACAGCGAATATAACGCCTAAGACTTTAGCTATCAACGCTTTGAAATGAAGAATATGCGGAACAGCTACGCCGTTGAGATAACATTTGACTTGTGGAATACCTGAACCACGTGCGACTGGCTAATTGTTTTTAAACATCAAAACTTTTTTTTTGATCTATTTTCAAGTCATTATTTCTTTGCTTACCTCCCAAAGAATTAAAAATGCCGAAATAAGAACAAAAACAATATTAATTCCGATCCATGCGAGATACGGTTGAAAGAGACAATGTTCAGTTAAACAGTAATCTAATTTATTTTTCACGTAACTAAATTTAAATTTCGCCAAATTTTTAACTGCAATATCAACGAGAACAGCTACTAATCCTGTACAAATGCCAATCAATAACATAATCAACCATTTCAATATCATTAAACGACGTTGATGCGGATAACCTAAACGTTTCTCTTCCATATGTGATATTTCACTTTCATTACATTCATAATCAAGTGATTCATAACGACCAGAAAGAAGTTTTTCTCCCGTTGCAAATGTTGTATTTGCTGATGCTTTTGAATGACGATCCGCGGTCGTTATGTACGAATTTAGAGATGTGTATGTATGCTAAGAAAATAACAACAAGTTGTCTCTTTTATCTTTCAATTTAATCTCATACTCGCCGATGATTTTCATCTAATAACGGTTCGTTTTCATCCTCATTCATCTAAAACGATGTCCAATATCGATGTTGTTGTACTGTATTTTTTATTTTTGTTAGAAAACAAACAAAAAAAAGAAGAAAACAAGTGTGTCGTTTTATTTTTTCACTAGACAAATCACGTCGTCATTCTGTAAAACATGAGAAAGACCAACACGTTGCGGAGAAAATTTCACCGAGACACCCTACCGAAACAAAAATACAATCAATGATTTATAAAATTCATCGAATATTTACCCAAACAAGTGCATATTTGAATTGATCAATCATTGTTCGATGAACCATTCGACACTTTCAAAATTTTTAAATTTAAAATCAATTTTCCGAGACAGATGATCGACTTACGATATGTTCGACATTGGTTCCTAAACGAATGATTAAACCACCTTCAAAATCTGGTTTTTCACCACGTTTTTTTGTATAAACACAAATTAAATTCAATGATTTCCAAATACTTTCAAGCATATAATCGATATTTAATTTCATATTACAACTAAATCAAACAAATAATAGACGAAAGAAAAAATTGAATATTCAAACCTGATGACAACTGAATTCGGCAAATGAGCAAGTCGATTGACTTCTTCAATCGAAACTTGATCAATTTTATTATAAACCTAAATGGAATTCATTCATTCTTTATTCATTTTTTTGTCAGTATTTGTTTATTTACGTAAAGACATGGCATGTAAACACGTCGTCCAACGACAACATCAATAAATTCATCACTAGTATAATCGTCTCGAAAGAGAACTTGAGCATTGAAAATTTTGTATTCATGTAAAATTAATTGAATCATTTTCTCCGAACATTTCGTCATCGGCACTGTACTTGTTATGCTAATACCGCCAGTTTTTTTCGGCTAGACAGTAGAAAAAAAAGAGCAATTTGTTGATATTTCAGTAATATTTACAAACAACCTACCTTAAAATAGATATCAGGCTTACGACGATTCAATCGAATACCAACACTCTCAAGTTCTTCTTCGAGAATTTCTCTTGAAAAGAAAAACTAACGATTGATTGAGAATGTTTCTTTTTTGTTTGTCATTTTACCGATGTTTATCAGCTTTAGTCGCGTCTAACATCATTAAGACCATATCAGCTGTTCGTGCTACGGCTATAACTTGTCGACCTCGACCTTTACCTGTTAGTTAAACAGCTGTATTTATATATCTCAGTTCTAATCAAAGAATTTCAAGTGCAAACCTTGTGCAGCTCCTTCAATAATACCAGGTAAATCGAGTAATTGAATCTACATTTATATTTTCAAAATAAATAGCAACCAACAAAAACAAAAAAAGGAGGTACGAACTTCAGCACCGTTATACTAAAGCAAAGATTTAAGAAATTAATTTCTTTAATCAATCAATTGATAATTTACTTCAATCACACCGGGAATGCAGGTTAATGTTGTAAATTCATATGCAGCTGCACTTGATTCAGTACGAGTAACTGTACTTAATAAAGTACTTTTACCAACGGATGGAAAACCAATGAGTGCTATACGTGCATCACCTGATTTCACGACATCGAAACCTTCACCCTATGAGAATAACAGAATTGTGAAAATCATTCTTTTTTGTATGATAATTTCTTTTTCGAACTTTGCCTGAACCACTTTTTGCATCGCCTTCAATTAATGCTTGACGAAATTTAGCTAATTTAGCTTTAAGTAAACCCAAGTGATATTCAGTAGCTACAAAAGAAAATTGAATTCATCAAATTAATTAATTTCCTTATCACGACTGTGTTTTACCCTTGTTTTTTTGTGTTCGAGCAATTTCTTTTTCAATTTCAGAAATTCTTTCTAGTATACCCATTGTTTCTTTTTCTTTCTTTTCTTTTCTTTTCTTTTCTTTTTTGTTCTCTGTAATTAAATTTTATCTGAAAAACAACAATTCATGAACAATTGTTTCGTAATATTTACTCATTTTATTTTTGTATCATCGCAAAAAGATTCGATGACTAATCTCTCAAACAAAATGATCATATATGGTCATGTTCTAATTTAAGTAAGCAGCTGTTTTACTAACGAACATGACTAAACAATGGCTCATACTCATTCTTTTTACATCAATGCACGTCGACTCACCACCCTCGCTTGCGTTCTTCAATCTATTATATTTCTTCATTGGTTCGAACGTTCGCTTCAAATGCCCTTATATGGCAATGCAAACAGCACTTCGAGTCGTCGGATGAATAAGAGAACATAGTCGTTCGGATTTAGTATATAAACTGAAACAAAACAGTGAATAAACATTATTTCAAGTCGTTTCTTATTCGAGAATCAATACTCGTTTATACTTTATCAATCTTTTTTTTTTCGTCTGTTGAATAATTATCAGTAAA
>ERZ778027.2979-NODE-2979-length-18541-cov-11.686520_pt1 | contig 18541 bp, 18 predicted proteins | sample MGYA00375757_ERZ778027 | MGnify/ENA primary metagenome ERZ778027 (study PRJEB29350, sample SAMN05389817) | bioreactor metagenome | isolation source: Ammonium sulfate bioreactor | place: South Africa: University of Cape Town | collected 2014-02-18 ... | reverse complement strand
AATTATTAAGTTCAGATCATTTTCTCACCATTAGCAAATATGTTTGACTTCGAAGATTCTGATAACAAATGATCTATTAGATGACCTCTAGTCAAGAGTTCGTTGCATTTTGTTATTCGAATATAAAATGACCTCTGTTTTTTTTTAATACACTGAAAGTTTATTCATTGTAGACTTGCATATGAAAGTGTTTTGATGTGCAAATAAAATAACCTTAAGTAACCAAAGCAAAGTTTAAAACAAAATTTACTTGTGGTAACTGATAAGAATGTTTGAGATGCTTTAAACCTTGATGTAATACTGGTTTTTTCCAATGTAAACTACCGCATTTTAACCACAAATATCTCAAAATAAATGTTGATCGTCATCACTGAATTTTGCAAAAATACAAAAAAATAATTTACAACAAAGTTGAGATATTCAATAAAAACGCGAACGTTCAGTGACTATGCCAGTGCGCACATGCTTCGTTTTTTCTTCAATTCAATTAGAAGATTGAAACTGCTATCATGAAAGTCATGACTATTCCATAGATCTGAGAAAACTCATCACATTTCTATGATAATTATTAATAATAAAAGTTTAGTAAATAATGGTCAGGTGAGACAACTAGGTAACGTATTGCTCTATAGTGATAAGGTGAGGTCAAATAAACATTGTCTGTTCTTCAACTAGCGAAAAAGAAAGACTCGCGTGTTGGTCACGTTTCTGTATCGTTATCATTGCTAATCTACGATTGCTAAATACTCAACATTATTGTTGGGATCATGGTCATTTATTGTTTACACATCGTCACATGTAATACGCAGCACAAAGATTTTCCTAGAGGGGAAAAAAGAGAAAGAAATTAGATATATTTTTTTTTTGTATGACTCATTGTTATTTGTAGAATACACAGCATCATAGAATATTTATTAGAATAATATACAATTCTATGAACAAAAAATGTTGCTACATGATTCTATTCGTGTAAGTAAATTTACTTGAAAAGTTTAGCTCAAAAAACAAAAGAATGCTTATTTTTTCAGATGAATTATTTAATCTCTTCTGAGAATTTTCTTTTTCTGAATACAAGCAAATGGATTCGTTCAATGATTATTTCGTACACTTATCTGTTCGCTTTCAAACTTCAACAAGTATCAAATCTGTATTCATAAATTAAATCTTTGTTTTTTCTTCCTCTATGAATAGAATTTGAATAGAAAACCAATTCGCCCATTGATAATCGAAGATCATTCGTGTGGTTCTGACCCAATTACTCATAAAAGTGAAATGAACATTTTCGATAATTCGATATAAATCTGTTTGTTTGTTTTTCTCTCTTTAGGAACTCGAGAAAGAACACCGAATCCTCCTGAAAATACGTCGACATCAAATCCTTCAACGACACCTGTTAAAACTCAAAAACCAGATAAAACCGATCCATCCGAAGAACAACTGAAACCTTCGGTGAAACGTCAAAAATTGAATTAATCAAATTTTATTTTTCTTGAATTTGAAATCAAAATAAAATGTTCTCTTTCTCCGTCTGAAAGACGTTTAATTTACATTGATTGCTTGAAGAACATGCCATTGAATATGCGGTCGGTTCGGTTCTGCTAAAGTGTCGGTCCAATGTTGAAATAATTGTTGATTGTTTAAATGAGTCGATCCAAATTCCAAGATCGCTATCGGTTTGTTTTGCGGTGAAATCAATGTTTTACGATAGGAAATCGTTATTTGAACGGATGTTTTATGCAAAGCTAAATAATCGAAATGAAATGACGAACTGAACGTCAGAGAACTTTTATTAATTGGTGCCGATTTCGATTTTTTTTTCTCGGCGATTTTTCCATCGATTATCGTGCAAATTTTGATTTGTATCGCGTCTAGAATCGGTTTGTTTGTTTTTTAATTGAAAAGCAAAAAGGTGTGTCGTACCTCGATGATGAATATGCCCGACTGTTGGATAAAGACCGATTATTTTAATAACACCAACATGAAGCAAACATCGATCGTTCTCGTAAACGAGACAAATCAATGCTCGAGCTTCACTTTCCGGTGTCATCTTTCAAAAACAAAAAGCGAATTCGAAAACTCAAAAAAACCTCGAATTTACTTGTTGCTGAGTAATTAAATCGATTCGATCTTCGTTAATCGATATGGATTTCATATGTTGTTGACTGGCGTCTAATCCTCCGTCGTGACATTTGCCAACTCGCATCATCAGATTTTCGTATTGATTGAGAACAAGTGCGATCTGTCCTAATTCCAAACGTTTGCCGTTTTTGTGTTGACCGAGAACGTGAACTTTGAGATAACTTTGCTCGAGACCGTATTGATCCAAGTCGAACTTGAAAATTTCATCCGTCGGATTTTTTTTCGAGAAATACTTTTTCGTTTTATGTTTACTTTCGTTTGTATACAAACGAATTTTACAGATTAAAACAGGAAAACATTGTTCGATCAATGTTTGCCGAGAGACTAATCGAATTAATTGAAAAATCAATTGATTATCTTCGATTGAATAATATAATTTATAGATTAAATCGATACGAAAGAGATCGGTGAAAGAATATTCGAATGACGATGAGACAATGCCTGGTGATGGTTCGCTTTCATCGTCGTCGAAATCCGTTCGTGAAGGTGCTGCTTGAGATTTGATGCCTTCGAACGAGAGATTGGGCAAAGGAGCCGATGAACTTGTGTAAGACGAATCGGAGGAGAGAAATCTTGAACGATGTTTTGAAAGATCGAACGTTTTGTATGCCGGTGCAGACGAAAGTTCGGTGAGAGGATATTGAGAATACGTTTGTGTACTTTCGATTTTCGGCAGAGGAAAAACAAAACGATTGGCTGCTTTGTTTGGGATTTGTGGTGTGATGAATGCTGGTGATGAATAGATCAGATTTTTATTTGCAATTGCGGAGAGTCGCTGACGACGACGACGTCTTCGAGTTACATACAAAGGCAAGCAAATTATTGTAATTAATAACAAAATGAGCACGGAAATTGCAATTAAAAGAACAAATCTATGCGAATCATCGAATATTACCGGTAGAATCATTCCGTTTTTTTCGTTGTAAGCCGACACACGATTGTATCACACTTAGTTTTCGTTTTTTTTTGATAATATTTTCACTGATGTGATTTTCAGCACCTGTTGATATTACTTCTAATCCTGTTTAATTTTTGCAAACAGAACTCGATTGTGTTCGTATGACAACTAGCGACATAGTAAATCGCAATGATTTGATTGATTGTCAAATGTAAGTCGCTAGTGGTAAATCGTGGATAAGTTTGTCGTTTTTTCCACTACTCTCAGCTCGATCGTGTGTTGAGTCGAGTGATTTGTGTGTATGTTGTTGTTTGTCGTTTGAACAAGTGTGTTGAATCGAATATGTCGTCGCCATTTGAGGCGCCGAAAAATGCGATTTATATTATTCTCGGAGAGATTCAAACGATCACGTCATCGAAAAAAAACAGCCTTCGATGGTCAGCTAATCATTCGTTTGATGTAATGTCAAAAAAGATTTTCCTATAGAAAATAAATTCTATCGAATTTTTAGGAAACTCCGGAGATGAATTCATTTCAAAAATTAAAAACAATTCTCAATTCTGTATCGGGTAAATCAACAATTTGTTTCAATTGAATTATATTTATTTATTAAAGATCTGCAAGATATTGATTCGAATACATTCCTAACGCCATTTCTCGATATCATTCGTTCGGACGAAACATCAGGTCCAATAACATGTTTAGCATTAAATGCTGTTAATAAATTTCTTTCCTACGGTTTAATCGGTATGGAAATCATCGATTTCTGTTTTTCTTTTCATAAAAAAAACAACTTTTGCTTAGATACTCAAGGTGAATCTGCAGCGTCAGCAATTGATAAAGTAGCAAATGCTGTTACACACACGCGTTTCGTAGGAACAAATCCCAGTGATGATGAAGTTGTTTTAATGCGAATTTTACAAGTAACTCAATGTCATTGTGTTCTCTCTTTCTATCTCTTTTAAAATTTGATTAGGTTCTTCGTTCGTTGTTATTGAGTCCTGTCGGAGCTAAAATGACGAACGACAGTGTTTGTGAAATTCTTCAATCATGTTTTCGCATTTGTTTCGAAACGCGATTATCCGAATTACTTCGTAAAACATCTGAACATGTTCTAATCGACATGGTTCAATTGCTATTCGCACGATTGCCGCAATTCAAAGACGATGCTATGCCAACAACATCAACTAAACGAGTAATTTCATTTGACAAGTCAATCGAACTTCGATTTTCATTTGAATTTAGTTGCATAAAACCGGCATTTCATCGGGAATCAGCGAATCGACGACAAGTACTCGACGTCGTTCGCAACAACGTGTCAATTCATCGTCATCAATCAAAAAACAGCAAGCAAACGAATCTCAACCAAATGGTTTCCTTTTCTACCGAATAAATTTTTCAATTTTGAACTTTGTTTTTAGAATCAATATCATCGTCATCGGAAACCAATTTAACTTATGTATCTCAAAATGATGACAATGATCGTCCAACTGCCATTGAAACAGCGACTCATGCCATTCCTCCGACTGATACAACATCAGTCAACAATGAAAATGAATCTCAATCGGAAAATCTCCCATCTCCGACATCAACCGAACCGATTCTACCGGTTATAAGCTCATCGTTGGACGAATCAACCGAACGAGTTATTCAAACGAATGAACCGTCAACTTCAAATGATTCTCAAGAAGAGAATTCACAACAAACTGAACAAACAACACCGAGTACAAATAGTGAATATGTCAATCCAAGAGGAATTCGATTCACAACATCACCAACGCCATCATCATCGACAACTTCTCATGTCAAAGGTTGTTATTGAATTTCATTTTCCCTTCAAAACAAATTGAATTTATAGAACCATTAACTCCGTACGGATGGCCTTGTGTTCGAGGTTTATTTCGTTTCCTCACAACTCTTATCAACAATTACGATAAGTTCGTTTCTTCGCCCATTTTTCCAAAAAGCATAAACATATTTCCTATTTTTGAAATAGAAACAACACTGAATATATGATGACAGTCGGTCTCAATCTGCTAACTGTCGCATTAGAAGTCGGTGCCGATCATATCGCCAATTATCCACTCTTGCTTTCCATTGTCAAAGATTCTCTCTGTCGAAATTTGTTAAGTGTTCGTTGAATATTTCTCACAAAAGAACTTTCTCTCCCTCTGACATCGTTTCTTTCGTTCAGATGTTGAATTGCAATCGTATTCAATTGTTTTCTGCGTCACTTCGCGTGACATTTCTGATTTTTGAAAGTCTTCGAACACATTTAAAATATCAACTCGAAGTAAATTCAATCGAAGATAAAAAATCATTTTGAAATAAATCTCGATCTAGTTCTTTCTCGGACGTTTAATGGAACTGATCGTTTCCGAACAATCGAAAGTCACATTCGAACAAAAAGAAATCGCGCTGGAAACCATCGTTCAACTGCTTCGAATTCCCAGTTTTCCAGCTGAGTTATATCTAAACTACGATTGTGACGTTTATCTACCGAATTTATTCGAAGAATTAACAAAAATGCTCTCGAAAAACGCGTTTCCAGTTGCTGGTCTAACAACGACGCATCTTCTTTCGCTCGATGCTCTCCTTTCTGTCATCGATCACATCGAACTCGAATGTCAATATCAAGTCGAAAAGCAGAAAAACGATTGTAAGTTTCAGTTCGATCGTTTTTTGTTTCATTTTGATTGAATTTCGTTTGTATTTCAGCGACGAATCAATCGTTGACCCGACCGGTTCCGTCTGGTTACGCTCTCGCCTTGTCTCTGCAGAATATCGACACGAGTCGATCGTCGGTTCCACGTGAATCTCGACACGGACCTCGATTAAGACAAAATCGAATGATCATATCGAGCAATTTACCTTCGCAAGACGATCTCAAAAAGATAAAACACGATAAAAAAGTTCGTTTTTTTGAACGACAGAAATCAGTCAATGTTCTTGTGTTTGTTTGCTTTTTGAAAATAGATTCTGAAACAAAGCTCGGAATTGTTCAATCAAAATCCATCTCAAGGAATAACTTTTCTCCAGGAAAATCAAATCTTCAGCAATCCGGTAGAAATCGATGAGATCGTGAAGTTTCTCAAGGACAATCCGATGTTAGACAAGAAAATCATCGGAGAATTTCTTTCCAACAGAAAAAATCTTCATATTCTCGAAGAATACGTCAAGTAAATCGACAGAACAACATTCGAATTCGATGTTTTTGTCATTTTTTTAGGACATTTCATTTCGATGACATGCGAATCGACGAAGCACTTCGACTCTATCTCTCCGAATTCCGTTTACCAGGCGAAGCGCCACTCATCAGCAGTTTACTCGAGCATTTTGCCGCTCATTGGCGGGTAAAAATCTCATTTTTTTTCTTAAAAAAAGCAACGAATTTCTTTTTTTGTTTTTTAAAAACAAAGGAATGCAACAATTTTCCATTCGCAAACAACGACGCTGCATTCGGCTTAGCCTATGCTTGTATTATGTTGAATGTAAATCGAAGAATTTGACTTGATTTTCGAAGAATTTCGATGTGATTTAGACCGATCAACATAACACAAACGTCCGTCGACAATCGAGTCCGATGACTTGCGAAGTAAAACTTCGATTTTTATTTTCTTTTCGAATTCGTTCTTTTATTTGCCAAGGATTTCAAACGAAATCTCTCGAAAATGAACAACAATGAGAATTTCGACGATCGTTTACTAGCTGAGATTTACAACGCAATAAAGTCCGACGAAATCGTCATGCCAACTGAACATACAGGTCTCGTTCGAGAGTCCTATCTCTGGAAGCTCATGCTCAAACGTTCGGCTGTTAATCCAGAGAAATTTCTCCACACACCATCGGGCTCGTATAACTACGACATATTTACCTTAGTCTGGGGCCAAACAATGGCGGCATTGTCGTTCGTTTTCGAGAAATCGAACTACGATTTAGTTATACAAAAGTCGATTCAAGGTTTTAGTAAATGCGCTCGAATAGCTGCGCATTATTTTATGTCCGATGTGTTCGATAATTTAGTCATTTCGTTATGTAAATTCACGACTTTGCTCACCGGTCGCGAGGTAAAACTCTTTATCATTCGACGAACATTGAATTGATTCGTTTTCGAATTTTAGTGGATCGAAAATCTGCCGATTCAGTTCGGTTTAAATCGCAAAGCTCGTCTAGCAGCGACTGTTGTTTTTAATATCGCGCATATTCACGGAGATATTCTTCGAGATGGTTGGAAGAACATTCTCGAATGTATCGTGACTTTATACAAAGCGAAACTATTGCCTTCGGTTCTCGTTGAAGTCGAAGATTTTCTCGATCCAACCGGCCGAACAACTTTGATCAAAGAACCGACTGCACAAACACCGAGGTAAATCAAACGAAATTCAATTGAAATTCGTCAATTTTTTTTGTTCAGAAATGATGCGGGTCTGTTCTCGTCTCTCGCATTTCTCCTTGGCGGCTCAACTGATTCGACGATTTCCTCGGGCAAACAAACAACATTCGAAGAACAAGAAGCGATTAAAGTCGCGACAGCTTGCATCGAAGAATGTCATTTAGAACAATTGCTACAGGAAACGAAATTTCTCATCATCGACTCATTAAACGAATTTCTCAAAGCTCTCATCTACGGTTGTCAATTGTCATCCGATTCGCAGAAATTGGACCAAGACGCCGCGGTATTCTGCTTAGAATTACTCGTTAAAGTCGTCCTACAAAACCGAGATCGTGTAACTCTATTCTGGTCGACTGTTCGACATCAATTCTACTCGATTCTCGTCAATGCTAATGAAAAATCATTTTTTATCGAACGAACTTGCGTCGGTTTACTTCGAATCGCCGCTCGACTTCTCCGTCGAGAAGAATTAGCTTCGGAAGTGCTCGCGTCTCTTCGAATGTTGTTATTAATGAAACCTCATGTCATTCATTCATTAGCATCGGAAATCGCCTTTGGTTTACACGAACTTCTTCGTACAAATGCAGCGAATATTCATAAATCCGATGATTGGTTCACGTTGTTTTCTCTGCTTGAAGTTGTTGGCGCAGCTGCACATCCGCCGCCGGTTCTTCAGACAAACAAAGATAAACAACCTCGAAATAGCCAATCGACGATTCAACTTGAATCCGATGGCGAATCGACCGACTGTTCGAATACGATCGATGAACCTGAAATCCAAACACGGCCGGATTATATTTTCGTGTCTCATGACGATTTAGCGTCAATGCGGACGCAACAATCGTTAGTAAATCAATATAAAATCGATTTAAACGAGAAACTCTCTCGACACGATCGTCGAGCGTTGATAAAATCCTGCGAAACTTTATCATTTCTCATTCGTGATGCCGCACATGTCACACAAGAGAACTTCGAGTATTGCATTCATTGCATACGAACATTCATCGAAGCCACTGTCACTCAACAAGTTTCACAACAAAAAACGAAAATTAACCCGAATAATAGTAAACTTCTCAAGCAAATGCGCAAAGCAACATCGTCGAATTCGTTGAATAACGACAATTCAAACGAACAATCGAAATTCGATTACGATGACGACGATGATTTCGAAGCGATTAAACAAGAATATCAGTCACTTGCTCTGCAATTATTAGATCTTATGCATACTCTTCATACACGAGCCTCACAAATCTACAAACAAACAACAACCGATGCCAATGCATCGAGCATTTTGTGGTACAAATGTTGGTGTCCGATTTTGCAAGGTATTGCTCGTTTGTGCTGCGATCCACGACGACCTGTGCGTTCGTCGGCACTTGGTTATTTACAACGGAGTGTTCTTCTGCCTGAACTTCATATTCTTTCGCCGATTGAATGGGAATCTGTGTTTAATAAAGTTCTTTTTCCTTTGTTATTGAAATTACTCGAGACAACTCATATCAATGATCATCTGCATGGAATTGAGGAGACACGTGTGCGTGTTTCGCAGTTACTTTGTCGAATATTTCTTCAGCATCTTTCGCCGCTACTTACGTTGCCGACATTTACGGCACTTTGGTTGACAATCTTGGATTTTATGGAGAAATATTTTCAATCGGATCAAACGGATATGTTGGTAAGATCGAGAAAACAATTATTGAGAGAGGAGACATTTGATTTTATTTTAGCGTGAATCTGTTCGTGAATCTTTGAAAAATATGCTTCTTGTTATGAATACAACAGGATTATTCGATGGTGATCAAACATTAACAGTGATTACAAAAGATAGAATACACAGTTTTTTACCTGGTCTTTGGGAAGAAGTTTTTAAAATGTCATCACCTCCTATTACTACTACTATCGATGTATGAGATTCAAATTATTCCCCACTTTCATCTATTTTTGTTTTACTTTAGAACACAATGAAATCTGCTCCAACTCAAGAGGAGAATGTTCCATCAAGTAAAATTCGACATATTCACTTTTATGTCATCTTCTTCTTTCTTTAGATGAAAATTCCAATGAGACACCTGCAACTAATAATGTATGATTTGCTTGTTTTTCTTCTTCTTTAATTCGAGATGTTTTTTCTTCTTTAGACTCGAGCTGTTACATCTGAAAATTGAAACATTGTAATGATTATATCAACAACGTGATTTTAACAGCCAAAGCAAATTCTATTTATTTATTTTTTTTGTTTGTTTGTTCAATATCTTTACATGTCATTTCCGGATTTTATTTTCAATGTTTTTTTTCTTCTCTTCTTCTCGTATCTCTATTGTTTATCCACTTTTTCTTCGTTTTGTTCAGCTTATTTTATTTGTATTTAAACATTTTTCTTGTGGTCAATACAACAGCAAAACTGATTTGACAAAAAAAAAATTGATGTATCAACTAATATTTCAGATAGAGAACAAAAGCAATGGCTCAAGTTGAAAGACCGACTGTTTGTGAAGTTGAAGGAGAGAATTGTAAAAAAGAGGTGCAAGCCTTGTGTTATCATTGTTCGAAAAATCTTTGTCGAACTCATTTGTTACGACATGCTCAATTAGTAGAAGAGAAAATTCAGTCGGAATTACATGCTTTAGCTGATAAATTAAATGGAATTTTGTCGAAATTTAATCAACTTTCGATATCCGATGATATTCTTGAAAAACCTTTCGGACAATTAGAACAATGGCGTGCAGATGCACATAAACAAATAGATCAAATAGTAGAAATCAAACGTCAGGAAATGATTGAGAAACTTCGTTCATATCGAGAAACATTTCAGGCAAAAAATGAAGAACAATTATCGAAATTAAATTCGTGTAAAAAAGTGCTTACGAACCTAATTGAAGAAGCTGATGCATCTTCATCACAAATCAAAGATCTTCAGCAATCAATTAATGAAGCTGAAAAATATCTTACAAATGTGAAAAGGCCTATCATCAGTGTTGTACCACGTCAACTGAATTGCTCTGTTAATATCCGTAGTCAATTCTTGGCAGACAAAGAATTAACAGAAAACAGGATAAGAGAATTCAGAATTATTTATATCCGTCTTAATGGTACAATTCGAAATTATTATGTAAAAGCAAATGCCAATGAGACAATGTCTGACTTAATCAATAATTTTATTCAGCAATATACAACAGTAGAAGAATTAGGTCAACGACAAACAAATCAAAATTATATGATTGATCATTTACCAAAGGCTGATTTCATATTACCAGCTGAAATTTATAACCATGCAGTTCATTTGGTCTACAACAATAGCCACGTGTTATCAACTTTACTCAAAGATGATATCATAACTTTTTATGAAACATATGAATCATTGCAGCTTACTAATCGTCAATTAGTTCTTATGCCTTGTTTATTTCGAAGGAAAATCGATAGACGCAATGTTGGTTTACCCGTTTTTTTCTCTGTGCCTCGCAACGGATGTCGAGGACAGGATATAAGTGATGCAATAAATAATATTATAGGGAATTTCTACGGTTTTAATGATAATCTGGAGCGGCCATTATATCAATTAAGTCTTCAAAATCCTTCTAATAATCAAATAAGTTACAAAAGATTAGATAATGCATTGAATGATCAGTTTGACTTCGCTAAAACAAATGTGTCGTTGATTGTAAGTTTTGATACTGAGTTTATTGATGCATATGAACGAAATTGTTTGGATCAATTTAAATTTTAAAAAGAAATTGGAAGATGAAATCTTTTTTGTGATATTTTATTTTTTTGTATAGTCAAGATAAATGCTATTCCAAATAAACAACTTATTTACTTCAGATCCATTCATTAATAATTCTCTTGAGAGTGTCTGTCATCATGTGGATATAGAAGAGATTTATTTTCGACTTTTTCTTCGTTTATCAGTCACTTTAAAAATCCCGTCTAAACGAGTTAAACGATCCGGTTGAAAATTCTGAATAAAACTAACAATTAAAGTAGCATTATCAGCCATTAAAAGATGATCATCAATCACTTGTTGAGCCCATTGATTTAAAATAATCGGCGAAGATATCTGTTGATCATCGGATAGAATTTTCAATTCATATTGTCCTGACTCATTATTTGTATTGAACAGTGGAAAATAACTTTGAATAGTTCGATCTAAAACTTGAATAAGATCTTGTCCTTTACATTGAAAACGTGGTAGATGAAGAAGAATAGGTAAACTAAATTGAATATCCCACGGTAATCCATCTTGAAATGAACATAAAATCAAACAACGTTGCTGTAACAAACTATCATTGAATTCGAATGGTGTCTCATAGAGAACAAGTTCATTAATTTGATTGAAAATCGTTTTTAATTGAATATCATAATTAAATCTTCGTCGAACTCGAGATTGACAAACTTCTGTCGATAGAACATAGTTTCGTTTGAATGAAATTGTTTGAATAAACAGCTCAATTAAATCTTTGATCGTTCCGTGAACTGAAACAAGAACGTAATGCGTCGAAACGAGACCTGATAAACGAACGAATTTGATTTTAAATTCAAATTGTTGAATAATCGATGAAAGCATCGACGATGACGACGAAGAAGTTTGACTTATCGATGGTTTCCAATCGTTTAATTTCAATCGAATATGAATCGAATAGTTCGTCGATCGATAAGGCAAAACTTCGACGGCATGTTTATCGAAATTATTCAAATTCGTTTTCATTTTCTCGACGGATTTTTTCAATGAAGATAAATCTTTGTTTCCAATTTGTGTTTGTCGAAAGAGTTCAGCAATTTTCTGTTTGTAGCGATTGATTTTCATCAGCTGTTCATTTTTCATTGTATCGAAAACAGTTCGATATTCGTTGATTTTCTCGTTGATTTCTTCGCATTTTTTCTCGACAATTTCATCGATTTGTCGATGAGCTTCCGTTCGCCATTGTTCGATTTTCACGAACGGTTCTTTCGAAACATTCGCAGAAATCACTAACGATTGCAAACGTGTCGATAGATTCGTTAGAATCTTAAAATTTTCCTCTAAAACCGATCGTGTCAACGCATCGAGCAACTGCGAATGTTCGGTTAAATGATCGAGACACAAACTTTTCGAACAATGATAACAAAGTGCACTGAAAACAATAAAAAAACAATCGATTTTCGAGACAAAAGACAAACGCGTCCTACCACGCAGAATTCGGACAAGTTTCTCCATCGTCTGCTTGACAAAATTTGACAATACTACTCGCCATTTGTTAGCGCTTGTTCGTTATCAAAAAAAAGAGAAGAATCGCTTTGTTTTAATCTCTTCCTCGAAAGAAAAAAACAGAAATTGTTCGAATAGTTGTGCGTAGGAATGTGAGAAAACATTTTTCTTATTTTATTTCGAGAAAAAGAAATCATAATAAAGAAGCAGATAAAGATCTTTTCTTGTCGACACGAGGTTTCGTGGGTCGAGGCGGAGGTTCTCGTGTTTCCGGACGAGCTCGTCTCGGAGATGCTGCTGATGAATCGAAGAGATTCGTTCGAATCTGAACTGAAAATGTGCAAATTGATAATTTAATCGAATGCTTTTCAGTTAACAAAATGAAATTCTTGGTTTCGAGTAATTTTTCATCGAGATTCTTCAAATCTTTGCTCGCTATTTGAGTTTGTCGTGTGAGATCAATGAGACGTTTTTTCAAACTGTTTAATTTCTGTTTTTGTTCGTTTGTTTGTCGAAGAAATTCTTTTTGATAATCGGTTATATGTTGTTGAATTTCTTGACGTTTTTCTTCGGCTAATTGATCTAATTTTTGATGAGCATCTCGTCGCCATTTTTCCAATTGAATGAACGGCGATTCGGAGACTCGTGGTGAAACAGTTAAACTTTTTAATTTACTCAGCAAATCAATGAGAAGTTTTTCATGTGATTGAAGAGACGATCGAGATTGATTTTCAACGAGTTGAGTATGTTCAGTTAAATGGCTCAAACATAAATCTCGAGAACAATGAAAACATTTACCTCTACAAAGAAATACTTTTCGTGGTAAAATTCGAAATTTTATTTACCGAGCATCTTTTTCACAGACGATTCCATTGTCATCGGCTTCGCAGGGAATTGATTCGATTACTTTCGACATTTAGAAAGGGAGAACTATGCCTCGTTAAGAGCACGTTTGATGCACTGCTTTTCGATAAACACATTCTTATAATAATTACAGATAAAGAAAAAAAATTATGATTCATTTTGAAAGAATAATTTCATCGACGGAAGAGAAATCATAATGACTCATCTCATGTGACACGTTTTGTTTTTTTTCCTTTTTTTCTTTCTTATCAAGAGAAAAAACAACCCACAATGTATATAAAAATCATAGTAAAATAATTTTATTTCTTAGTTTTCAAACAGAAAAAAAAGTATGTTAGCAAGTGAACTTAATAGTGATGAATCCCGTGCATTGATCTCCACAGTTGATCGCATGAGAGAAATATTACACGATGAAAAAATAAATCTACCCGAAATTGTTGTTGTTGGCGATCAATCCGTTGGTAAATCATCAGTTTTAGAAGCAATCTGTGGCATTCAACTACCACGAGCACAAAATATTTGCACACGTTGCCCACTCGAACTTCGAATGAAATCAACTACTGACAAAGAATATGCAATTATCCGTAGCAGCAAAAGTTCAGACATCAATGGCAAACGAATTGATAATTTAAACGACATTGCCGATGAAGTCACTCGACTGACGAATGAAATCGCTGGGAAAAGTACAAATGTTAGCGCAGATCCAATTTATTTGACTGTTTACAAGCAAAATTTACCGTACGATTTGACTTTAATTGATCTACCGGGAATAACTCGAAATCCTTTGCCTGGTCAATCGAAAAATATTCATGAACAAATTTTAGCTTTAATCAACAAATACATCCAACCAAAGACCGCTGTATGTCAAAGAAAAAAAAACAATTTTAATTGATTAGAAATTTGCTTTTTTTTTAAAAAAAAAAGGTTGTCCTGCATGTTGTCCCTGCGTCTGTTGATTTTACGACTTCTGAATCCTTGAAATTAGCTAAAGAATTCGATCCTGACGGCGAACGACAGTTAATCGCCGTTTCCAAGATCGATAAATACGACAAAGGTATCGCCGAAAAACTTCTCGGCGAAGGAACCGGCTCAATGAAACTTCAATTGGGTTGTGTCGCCGTTCTCAATCGAAATCAAGACGAAATCGATAACAACATTTCGTTCGACGAAATGAGACAACGCGAAAAACAATTCTTCATCAAACATCGAGCTGCATTCGATCTTCTACCTGAGTCCTACAAAGGCGTCGATCAATTAGTGAAAAAATTAGCAATTATTCAACACGATCGAATCCGTTCGACATTCCCCGAAACGGTCAACAAACTACGCGAACAACTTCAACAGAAACAACGCGAATTACTCGACATGCCGCCGGTGTTAACCAGCGAACACGAATGTTGGTCTCGATTTCAGACAATGATCAATCAATTTCGGGATAAAATCCACGCGAAAGTCAATGGAGATTATGAATTAAAAACCAAAAAACAACCAACTAAAGTCGCGTCAACTGACGATCGCATCGCCTATCATCTCTACAAATTTCAGAAGCAATTTCAACGCGATATTGTCAATCGATTTTCGAATTTCTTCTCACCGGACTATTTTAAACACGTGATCAAATCAATTGACGACGCAACTGGCGTTTCCTTGCCGAATTTTCCGAGTTTTCAAATCATTGAAAGTCTATATCACGAAGAATTAGAAAAACTACCATCGATTTGCTTTTTACTATTGAAAACAATTTGTAATTATATTCGAGAGAATCTTTTGCTTTTAATTATCGATGTATTCGATAGTGATTATCCGCGATTGATTCATCGGTTGAACGAAGTCATTCGAGAACAAGTCAATCAAGCTGAACAACGAACTAAAATTCGAATCGAGGAAATTCTCGAAATGGAAGATCGATTGTTTACGATGAGTGATGAATATTTAGATATGGTTGATAAAGTGACATCGACATTCAATGATGCAGCTCAAAATAAAGATAGTAAATCAAATACAGGAAAACCGGGAACCCACGTGCCAGTTGCTCCAACAACAGCAGCATCTTCGGGATCACAGTCCAATTTTTGGGGATTCTTTTCGGGTTTTTCTGCAACAGCTGATACGAATATGCAATCGAAAGAAGCACGAGCTGCGCCACCAATTCAGATAGCATTAGATTCCTATTGCAAAGTAACAAAGAAAAATAGAATTAAGAAATCATTTTTATGTTTAAATTTTGTTCAGATTGTTCAAAAACGTCTTGTCGATGCTGTTTGTCAAGTTTGTTATTATCAATTTGTTACTCGATGTTGTTTGATTCTCGATCGAGAATTGACTGTTGCCATTCCATCAGCTGATCTCGTTCGTTTTATGAAAGAACCTCCTGAACGAACGATTCGACGAGAAAAACTCTCACATACAGTCAAAGCTTATGCTGAAGCGTTGAAAGTTGGACAAGAATTTTTATAATTTACTGTTTTGTTTTTATACGTATAATAAATCAATGCAAACAATTGAGTACGACAGAGAGTTCAAGGTTTGTTTTTCTATTTTTTTTTTGATTCTCCGGGCAGAGACTCGATGAAGAAGGAAGGAAAGAAACAGAAAAATATGAGTTTTTCTTCTTCTTGCCATTTTTCGCAGAAGAAAAAAACAAACGACGAGTGCCTTCAAGTACTACACAACAGAAAAATGTTTCTTCACGTACCATGTGCGCATATTAATCTCACACAAAATAAACGTTGTTTTGCAACTGTACACGATTACACGAAAACGAAGACATGAATGGCATTCTATCGTTTTGGATAATAAATGGATTAACTTTTCTCATCGTAATTAGTCCGCTGTTTCTCTTTCTATCGTGTTATCTCGTGATCTTTTTCCTGGTTGTCATTCCTGGAACAATTCTTTTTCTCTATTATTATTTCTCTTTACCACAATCAACGAGTTCAACCGAACCATTTAAGAACATAGTTATTGCTCATCGAGGTGGTCATCCATTGACACTCATCGATGAACACGATGATTTTCCTGAGAATACAATGGCTGCCTATCGTTGGGCATCGAATACGACAGGAGCCGATGGAATTGAATTAGATGTTTGGCTGAGTAAAGATCTTGTTCCAATGGTGAATCATGATGGATATTTAGAACATACATTTGCTGATTGTAAACAATTTATTTCTTCGTTAACATGTGAACAATTGAAACAATTGAAATATTTCAAGAAAAATAAACGTGATATTTATGATCAAATCGGATGTGAAATCATTCCAACATTAGAAGAAGTTATTACATTTTTAGAACCAACGAAACTTAAATTAAGTAATTTTTCTAACCGAAATCTTTTTCAACTGAAATCAAGTTTTTTTTCTTGACAATAGTGATTGAAATTAAAGAAATACATAAAATTCCTGAAATGTCAAAAATAATCGATGGTCTTTTCCGACGATATCCATTTTTATATGAACGTGCATTTTGTGCTTCATTTAATCCGTATAATATCTATTCACTTCGTCGATTGAATACTCGTATTACAACAGCTCTTCTATTTGTACCGGATCTCACAACATATCTCATTCGAAATGCTAAACAAACGCCAAAACCATTGCCAATCTACTTTGTCAACAATAGTATACTTCGATGGATGATTGATTCATTGTTTATGTGGTTTGGTTCGCCAGCTGGCTTGAAATTTTTAGGAGCGAATTTAGCTTGTATTGAGCAAAAACAAGTTTCACAGAATTTCTTAGATCAATATCAAAAGTTGAACATTGTTGTTTTTGCATGGTGCGTCAATGAAACTGAACAGCGGCGATGGTTGAAAGCCAATCAAGTCTCAATTATTACAGATACACTTTTTCAATAAGATAAACTCTCAGAATTAACTTTTTTTTATCTCAGAAAAATAAAGTCTAGTAATCTAACCGTTTGAAGTAACAATTTTCATTTCCATTTCACTCGAGATCGATTCAGTCAGTATCTTCATCGCTGCTCTTCTATATGATTCGTGATATTGTCGATTACGACTTTGAATTTGCCCAAGTGTAGCATTGTCTTCGATAGATACATTGTGTTGAAGATTATCTCTGAAAGATTAGTTTTCGCCATAATCTCTTCTTTTATGTAACACACGTGATATCTCCTTCATTGCTGTTTTACTTTATTTGCAATGCAATTAGTTCACCAGGTTAATATGTATAATATGACCGATGATCATGACTACATCTTCTTTCTCACTTATCTACCGTCTGTGGAATAACAATAACGACCGGTCACTCATCCGTCGTTAGCTAAATGAGCAGTATATATACCTAAGCATTCAGTTTGGTTGAAACATAATTTTGATTTAGCTTTTCGATATATACAGACTAAATAATAATAACCATATGACGAATATTAATTTCAATATACAGTTCAAATTCGTCTTCAAGGTAAGAATTCGAATTTTATCTTGTCAATATCGATTTTAGTTCTATTTCACACTACATCGATAGAATTCAAATTAAGCATAAGGCACTAATCGTATATATGTTTCCTTTGACCCTCGACCAAGCTTTGTGTTTGTCATCATGATCCACTTTTAATTATGCTGCTAAATGAGATACTATATAAAAAATATTAGAATATATTTTGCATAAAATACATCTGTTCTATAGGAATTCGAAATAGACTTTATGCTTAACTCGAATCAGATTATTCGTTTTGTTCATTAGTAAAACCGTAGCACCATCTATTTCATATTCTACTATTTAATTCTATTCATTTGTTTATCTTGAATGAATAGTCGTCGTGTCGCAGTGGTCGGCCAGCTAGTACTAGACATTTAATTCTAGTTTAGTTTAAACATTTGAAAAAAATACTGTAATTGCTTTAAATTTCAGATTCACAAGGTCTTCTCGTGTATCTGTGGACACAGAAATGTTGATATCGATTCGTCGAATGTAGGCAATCACATCAACAACAACAACAACGATCAAAGAAATTCAAACTCAATTCATCGAATTGAAGCAACACAAGCTCTAATTAAGGCGGCTGACTGCAATTTGTTGCAGCAAGACGACTTATTGCTTTTAAC
>ERZ778027.2970-NODE-2970-length-18599-cov-3.670783_pt1 | contig 18599 bp, 18 predicted proteins | sample MGYA00375757_ERZ778027 | MGnify/ENA primary metagenome ERZ778027 (study PRJEB29350, sample SAMN05389817) | bioreactor metagenome | isolation source: Ammonium sulfate bioreactor | place: South Africa: University of Cape Town | collected 2014-02-18 ... | reverse complement strand
TTCACGATCGTGCTGCTGCTGCTGCTCAGCTCGTTGTTGATCTTCTCGCTGTACACCGATGGCTACTACTTTTTGTCGTTGACCATCCTGTACTTCTTCGTGGTGCCCAAGATCTTTGCGAGCTCGAACCAGAACAGCAGCGTGGTCGATGCGCAGATCCTCATGCTGCAGGAGCAGCTGCGCGCGAATCCCCCCAACAACAACAACAACGACGAGGCCGCCGCCAATCAAGTGGCCGTCTCGGCGCTCTCGGCCAAGTCGAGGCTCTTCCGATCGCTGCGAGCCACCGTGGTCGTGTACTTTTTGATTGTACTGGCCGTGAGCATCCTCAAGGTATGCTGCCGTTCCTATGCAGTCACTCGCTCGCGTGCGTGCACGTTTCTCACGCCCGAGCGAATGCAGGCCGTGATCCCGTACAATCTGCGCTACATCTCGTACGCCATCAACGAATTCTGCATGTTTGCGCTCTTGGGAGCCGTGGCGATGGTGTTGCGACCGAACCAATCGGGCGTCTTCTCCGATGTACCGATCAACGAGGAGCAGCGCTCGCGCCTCGAGGAGCTCTTCCATGACCGCATGTTCTTTGAGCGCTTCCAAGAATACGTGCGCAACCGAACGGCTGCCTCGTACGTGGCAGTCGAGGATCTCTCCAAGATGATGGTCGTGGAGGTATGTGTGAGCGAGCCAGCCAGCCATTTGTGCGCGGAGGGAGAGCAACATTGACCTGGGTCCTATGTGGTTGCGTGTAGTATCCATCGCAAGTCGCGGCTGCCTCGTCGCAAGTGTGTAATATTCCCATGGTAGTAGCGTATGCTATCGATTCCGATTCCGAGAGCTTGCACGAGACCGACATTTAGTCGTCGGTCGATGGCTCTATGGCTGGCGCCATTCATCTGTTTGTTTGTCTATCTATGAATCTATCGCTAGAACAAGTAGATATTGTGGTTATGTAAGCACGGCATTGGTGTGCAAAGTAAATACGAAATACGCAACTCATCAATCAATCAATCAATCAATCAACAAGCAAACGACAGTGTAATATGTACAGTAATAGTAGTAGAAGTAGAAGTATCAAGTATGTACAAACGAGCGTACACGAGATATGACGAGTAGCGTGCTTCTTCACATAAAGTAACCATACAACTCCCAATGGCATATGGCCAAGGTGCTCGTGCCTCGAACCACGACGCGAAAGAATCGATACGCCAACTGCGCCAATCGGCCGTACACTGGCCAGCCGCCATAGTCGCCCGACGCCAGCAGCTGATCGCCGAGGTGCTCGCGCAACGTCACCCAGTCGTGATCCTCGTTTCGTGCCTGCAGCGCCCAGTCGCGCATGTCCGAGTCGACGCCCGAGCCACGCAGCGTGTAGTAGTTACAGATGAGCGAGTGATTGGCGCCGAGGTCGATGGCGCACCAGGCCGGCCGGCCGGTGGCGTAGTTGATGCTCTTGAACGAGCGGTTGACGACGATCTCGGGCCGCGTGTAGCGCGAGGTCGGCGACGACATGGTGACCGTGAGGCGCTTGGCGGTGTGCGGGTTCTCCCACTTGGCCGAGCCGTAGTTGGTGCCAATGTAGTGGCACACGCCGTTGGCGTCGCCCGGGTAGCAGTACTGCAGCTCGATCAACGAGCTGCCGCGCCGCTTGCGCAGCCGCACGTTCGTGACGTCGACGCCCTCCCAGATGTGCGAGCCGCTCACGTACATGCCGTGCGGCATCGACGACACGCGGTCCTGCTTGCGGTGGTACTTGAGCGCCTCCTGCAGCAGCGCGTTGAGATACGAGCCGCTCTCGGCAAAGAACGGGTTCTTGGCGACGACGTTGCGCAGAAACTCCTCGCCCAACAGCGGCAGGCGCACGAACGTCATGAGCACCTGCAGGTCGACCTTGATCTGCTTGCGTGGCTTGGCGAGCGACAGTAACTCGTAATCGGCCAATTGCTGCTGTAGCTCGAGCGCTGTTTTCGTCGTTGTCGTCGTTGTTGTCGTGGCCGTCACGGTGGTAGCAGCGGCAACAGCAGCAGTAGTCGTCATTGGTGTCGCCATCGTCGAGATAGCAGCCGCAGCAGCGGCAGTAGGTGCACTCGAAGCGCCGCCACCGCCACCGCCACCGCCACCTGAGAGCTCTCGTGCCATGCTGCCCGCAGGCGAACCACACGTGCCTGACGACACGAGCTGCGATGCCAGCGCAGGTGACGACAATGACGGCGATGATGAGGATGATGATGACGACGACGACGAGGCCAGCGACAATGTGCCTGGCGATGAGGGAGAGGAGCTCGATGAGCTCGATGCGCTACCGAGCACCGACGGTGCCGAGGTCGTCAAGTAGTCGCCAGTGGCGCCTGCGGGGTGTTGTTCGTGCGCACCGCCGTAGGCCCAACGCAGGATGGCGTTGTAGACGCCGGCCTCGTTGGCGACCAGCACTTGGTCGCTGACGATGAGCTCCATCAACGAGTCGCGGTCCATGTCGACGAACTCGGGCCGCTCGACCACGGCTTGGAAGTTGCTCTCGAGGAAGCGGTAGCAGTGGTGCTGCAGCCCGGTCCAGCGGAAGAGGCGCACGTGCGAGAGCATGCTGCATACGTTGGCGACGTCAATGTGCTGGCCGAGGAACTCGGTGCACTGCTTGACGACCGGCGCGACGCAGAAGCGGTCGGCGGCGAACAGCAGCGGCAGCGACTGCTTGGCGACAATGTCGACGGCGCCGCGGTAGCAAAACTCGAGCAGCAGCTGGAAGGCCGGCAGCTTGATGTCGTGCAGCTCGATCTCGCCTTGCTGCGACTCGCGCATCGTGTTGGTGAACATGGCGTAGAACGGGTCGCTCCAGAGCGAGAGCACGACGCGGTGAGCGCGTACGCGAGTGCGCACGCCCTTGGAGAGCTCGATCGCAAACACCACGTCGCTGAAGCGCTCGCTCTTGTAGAACTCGGCCTGCGGGCACGGGGGCGTGTGCTCGCTGCCGCCGGCGCGCACGTTGCCCGGCTCTAGCAGCGCGGCCGCGAGCGACTCGACGCCGAAGCGACGAGCGAGCGCCACCAACTGCGCCGGCTGGTTGTCGACCAGCTTGCCGATCTTGCCCGTGTAGATGAACTTGAGCAGGCGCAAGAACAGGAGCGGCTCGACGTCCTCGAGCGTCACGATCAGAGGCGCGCGACGCCCGTCGTCCGAGGCCGTGCTCGATGACGAGGCGAGGTTCTCGTCGACCGAGCCTGGAGGTGCTCGTTCGATGCCGCCATCCTCCGGGAGGTACGTGCCATCGAACGACGACAACGACGACGGCGACGCTGCTGCTGCTGCCTCGCTTGCAGCGGGTAGCGATGGATTCGCACACCGGGGATTGGAGGGAATCAAGCGCTCTCTCGTGACGGCGTTCTCGTACGAGGCCAACAGCACGCAGTGTGCAAAGATGCGAATCTTTCGAGCGCCGACGACGAACGTCACGTCGCTGAGCGCGGCGTTGTTGAAGAAGAGGCCGCCGTTGTACTTGGTCTCCATGAGGTTGCAGTTCGGCAGCGGCAGCACCTGCACGTTCTGGTACTGCACGGGCTTGTTCCAGGTCGCGAGGCCGACGCACGTCAGACCGCGCTCGGGCTCGGGATCCAGCCAGTCGAGCAGCTCCTCGCGGTTGTTATCGTCGCCCGTCGGCTCGCGCCAGATGGTGATGCGGCCCTTGTTGGCCGTGATGCGATACCGACAAAAGACGTTGGTGTTAACGATGACGGCGCGCTGGTTGCGGTCGCGCGTCACGGCCGCCTGAACGTGGCCATACTTGCGAATGACGGTCTTGGTGTTGGCCCAGCCGCCGATCAGTATCTCGTACGCAGGGCCGCCGGCAATGTCCTGCCGACCACACAGCTCCTCGGACAACGAGTGGTGGATGCAGACGCAGATGTCATTCTCGCCCTTGGCCTCGAACACGATCGAACCCCTGTTGTTCCATCATCGCCATCGTCATCGCGATCATGGTCAGGAGGAGCAATCTCGCGATCGTGTGCATCATCAGCATACCTATCAGGCTCCTTCAGGCGATACTTGTCGTCCGCCAGCCACAGATACTTGCCCATGCGACTCGGCACGTAGAACGACGGCGACGCATGATCGCGTGCCAATCGCAAGCCTTCGGCCACCGCCTTGCTATCGGCCTCGCGCTTGAACCATGGCGAGAGAAGCGCGGTGTCCGAGCCAAGCCACTTGAGTTGCTTGCGAATGGGCGCCGAGACCGTGCGACGACGATGCTCCGTTTTCGAGTGAGGCACCGATATGGGCCACGATATGGGCAGGTAGTGTGCACTGTCTCTCCTTCTTCTTCTCCTCCTTCTCCGCCTCCTTCAGAGTTGCTTGTCGTGGTTGTTTAGGAGCAGGAAGCACAGAGAGAGCGAGAGACGAACAAGATTGGAACTATGCGCCTGGTGCGAGAGAGAGTTGGTTGCTTTATACTGGTCTACCACAGAACTTCAGGTGATCACACACATCCACGCACACACACCGCCACCAGAGTACACACCACCAGATACTCAAGCGAAGGTCAATCGATCGATATTGATCGATGAACAACAACAACGACGTGGAGGGGCGAGCGAGAGCGAGGCAGCGAGCGAATAAACACGCGAGCACCGAAAAATACACGAAAATACCTCGCTCTTAAGGTCCCGTCACAGCTCTCGATTACTCTACGCTGTCGTCCCCCTTACCCTTGCCATCCGCGATTTTCTCGATCTCTTTTCCTTCCTTCCTTCGCTCATTCATTCATTCGATCGCCGCCTCAATCAAACAACACACACAATCACACTGAACGACACCTGCTTCTTCTGTTTGTGTCGATTGTGCTGTGACGTACGATTAGGTCGTGAGTCGATCGTTCCACTTGGCATCTTGGCATTGGTAGTAGCGTAGCGTGTGTGTGTGGTGCAGAACGATCGAGCGTTTGGTCGCGTTTACCGCAGTTCGCGCTCGCCAATGTCGGCCAAGCTGCAACAAGAGATTGCTCGCGATCTCAAATGGCTTGAGCAGAATGCCTGTGAGAGTACGTACCTCAGTGAGCGGTGGATGGATTGAATGCAATGAATGATGCATGACGCTGATCGAGCTGCTGGTGCTGGTGCTGGTGCTTAGACGACGATGCCTTGCAGGATTGCATCGCGCACATCAAGATGGCCAAGGAGTATGCGTTGCAGCGTTTGTCGCCCGAGTCTCCAGGCTTCGATGAAGAGTCCGAGCAGTTCATTCGTGTCAACCTGTTCATCGAGCGCACCTTGCCTGCCATCATCAAGTCGCTGCTCAAGAGTCGGTACGAGATACGATCGACATTGATCGATGCCGAGCATCGACATCGACATGAACGAACGAACGAATGGATGGATGATTGATTGACTCGTGGTGCCGATAGTGTCAGGGACGAGGAGGACCGCGACAACGCCTTGCTGTTGCTCAAGTGGTCGCTGTCGCTGGTGGTCACGTGGGCGCCGCTCGGCGACGTCGATGTCATCAGCCTCCTCAAGTGCATCTTCACGCCCGAGATGCCCTTCTACGCCGTCACCGCCGTCGTCGGCGAGTCGTACCTTGGCGTACGCAGCGCCCAACCACAGCCACACTCCACTCGCTTGCTGCAAGTGCAGGATCGAATCGAATCGAAGCTGATTTGATCATCCTTTGTGCACGATCGTCATCGTTTTGATTGATTGGGTGGATGGACTGGATCGATTGGATTGATTGATACGTGTAGAGCCCCTCGCCACAGCAAGAAGACGATGGAGACGAGCCCGAGTACGGACAATGGTCGTGTCCTCCCGTATGTACACGCACGCACGCATGCACGAGTGCGATGACTCGGAGACCCTTCTCTCACGAGCCCGATCGCGTTGCCATGTGGGCGCGAGAGTAGAAGTCGCTCAAGTACTCGCCTTGCTTGATCTCGGTCATCAACTTCTTTGGCAGCCAAGGCGGCTTCACCTCGATCCTGGACTTTGTGCGCGGCGACCGCAAGGAGCTCGATCTCGTGATGATCTACCTCAAGGCTCTCAGCAATGTACGTTGTGCTGCTGCTGCCCGCCGCTTGGCTCCGTTGTTGTTGCTGTTGCTCCTGCTCGTCGTATTCATCGGCTACGTGTGTAGGTTCGCAAGCTGCTTCGCATGTCGTTTCTCTCCAACTACGCCATCACGTTGCAGCAAGCCGTCTATGCCATGATCGAGTCGCTGACACCCGACGAACTCAAGAACACTCCCAAGGCCGCTCTGCTGCAGTCGGTCGAGTACATTTCGCAGCTGCTGTCAGCCGTGCTGCCGGCCGAGGAGGCTGGCCAGATCAGCGAGACCTTTCAGCTGCGCTTGTCGTTGCAGTGCCTGGCTTGCTCGGCCGTGCAGAAGCGCCACCAAGGACTCGGCTCCATCACGCGTCTCGTGGCCATGGCGCAACGGCGAGACATTACGGGCGCCACGGGCGCTCGTGCCACGGCGCTGAGCTCGCCCGTCGTCGTTGCCGCCGGCAGCAGTGGCAGCAGCGGCACTGGCGCCACGGCACCCGCCGCACCGCCCAAGACCACGCAATGGCTCACGTCGGCCTATCTGCTCGATTGGCTCGCTCACCACAAGATCGTCGAGAACCTCTTTGGCGACAGTATGCACAGTGAACTCGTCAAGCGCTCGAACGACATCTTCAAGTTCCTCGCCAAGAAGGATCGCTTCACGTTGGAGCACATTGATCTCTTGTGGAATGCGACACGAGTACGATTGCTCTCATTCTCTCTCTCTCTCTCTGTCACTCTCGTAAGAGTGATTACTCAACGAATCGAATCGATTTAGGGCCGCTCGGAGCAAATCGTTCAAGCAATCTATCGCATCTTCTCCGACGTGCTGCCGATCATACCGCTGCCTCTCATCGATCACCTGTTCAGCAAGTTTGTTGCATTGCCAGTCGCGTCGCTCGACAGCGATGCGTGCGAGTTGTTGCACACGCTTACGCGCGTTGCCCTCTCGCACCAGGAGCTCGTGAGCTCCAGCCCAACCACCATCGAGGCGGTCGCCGAAGCCACGAGTGCCGCCACGCATCAGCAGAACGCTCTGGAACGTAGATCATACGGCCTCGCCATCTTTTGGCGAGTCTTGCAAGACGGTTCGGGTGCTGCCGATGATCTCGCACTCGAAGCGATGCGCCACCTCTACGAGTTGTTCCAGCATCAAATCTGTACATCACTTCGGTACGCGATCGCTGCCGATGAATTGCTTCATTCGTCCTTGCTGATTGTTGTGTGCGTGTGTCTCTGGATAGATTGCCGTATGTCGAGCTGTGTATCGCCAATATTGCTTCTCATCAGACTGCACTGCGATCGATCGAGTTGTTGCGTGAGATTCTCGGTACGATCAATGTTGGCCCCCAGCCCACACAAGCACACAAGCACACACGAGTGTACTTGCGACTGACATGAGAGTGTGCGCGTGAGCAGAGCAATTTCCTACCGCCAAGCACCGAACGTTGCGCTCCTCGACGACTGAAGGTCGAGCTGCCTTGATCGAGCAACTACAGGCCACACACAATCTCCTCCAGCTCGTAGTCGATGATATCGCTCACGTACGTGCTCTCTCTCTCTCTCTCTCATCCAATCCACTCACTCATACGGTACACGTTCTCCTCCTTGCAGTACAAGCAATTGGCCATCGCTGCCTTGCAAGCCATGAGCAACAAGGCCTCGGGCGGAGAGGAGCTCAACAACGCCCGCCTACTGCCAGGCGCCGATCACCGATCGAACGTCACGCTGCGCCTCAACTTTATCAAGTTCCTCCTCGACAATTCGATGGCGTTGGTGCTCACGCCCGAGCAGACCGACCAGATCTGGGACGCCATGGTCGACAAGGCCATCACGCAAGGCGAGCGCGACTACTGCTTCCTGTGGCTCAAGCGCCTGTGCTCCTCGGCGCAGTGGGTCGTGCAGCACGTGTTCCAGCGCAAGCTGTGCTCGCTCGACTTCTCGGGCCTCACGCTGCTCGGCTTCAAGTGCTTCGAGAGCGCCTTCCGCTCGACCAACGCCATGGCCAACAGGCTCGACCGCGCCTACGACAAGCGCCGCTTCGAGGTCTTGGACTACCAGCTGATCGGGCTCGACAGTCTGTGGCAGTTGGTGCTCGACGTACAAGACCCCGAAGTGTCGAGTGTCGCCATCGAGTACTTGACGAATCTCTACGATCGTGTACGCACTCTCGCGGTCACTCTCAAGTACATTGCCAGCAATACTAACCAAGCTTTCGTCGCTGTCTCGCTGTCTCGTTTGAGCAGGTGTCTCCAATGATGGTGTCACAACGAAGTGCTCTTCGATGTGAGTACATTCGCATCGTGATGACGTACCTCGAGGCGGCCATCGCAGCCAAGAACGACTTTCGCATCGAGCGCTGTATCGTTCTGCTGCTGGCCTTGATCCGTGACTTTGAGCGCAAGAGCACGACTCTCGGCGGCCACGGCCGCGGCATTCCGCTCACGCTGACGCTGTGCGAGTGGAAGAGCGGCAGAGAGTTCGAGCTGTTGATCAATCGCTTCTCGACCTTGGCCGACCTGCGCGATGCCATCTCCGAGAAGGTCGACCGACCTCATCGCTGCATTCGACTCGTGTCAAGCCAAAACACCTTTTACGACGACGTCGAGTACGCCATGCAGCTCGATGATCTCGACATTGACGGCCGCTACACGATCAAGTTCTACATTCAGGAGACACTCGATTCCGGCACCGGTTGTGATGTATTTCACTCGGACTCCAAGGCCCTCCTGGTACGGTTGGCCAATGAGTGTCAGCTCACTGCTCACTGCGGCTACTCATACGTTGTTGCCTGCAGGACGACGATGGCATTCCACCGAGCCGGCTTCTGGCATCCACGCAGTCGTACTTTGATACCTTGTTTCAGCTGCTGCAACAGGGCAACTTTTCCTTGGCACAAACGGTTTGTTGTCCCTGTCCTGTCTCCGTGTGCATGTTTTGTGTGAGCACATTGACTCATGTGATTGATGTATTCTTCGAGTAGGCCTGGGAATTGATCTCACTGTTGCCGAGAAATCCCATCGTCACGAGAACGGTCGAGGAGATTGGACCCGATACCGACTGGGAATGCATTCTCGACACCAAGTGCTCGTTCAAGCTCTTGTACCTGTTGCGAACCATCGAGCAGATCGTCAACATCACTGCCGAGTCTCCCGAAGAACAACGACGACAGAGCGAGTGGTTTTCGGCCTTCCTCGCGAGCAACGGCTTCAAACGCCTCTACGATCTCTTCCTCTCGTGGGAGAGTGGAAGCAGCAGTGGAAGTGACGGCGGCGCTGGTGATGGCGGTTCTCATGATGGAGCCTCGGCGTCATTAGGCAAGGAGTGCTTGGAGTCGTTGCTCAAGTTGATCAATGCCTTTATTCTTGGTACGTACTCAAGCACGAGCACCACGCAAGTCGTGACCTGAACCAACCGGCTGATCGGTCGCCCTCAACGTCGTTTGTACAGTTCGTGCCGATTCTGCTCATCTTCGTGATTCGGATGACATCGAGCACTTGGACAGCTCGTTACGAAAGGACATTGATTGGCTGGATTACACGACTCTGATACGGCGATTGTTGAGCGTCATGTGGGACACGGCCAAGCAAACCATCTCTCACGCGAGTGAGCTCGACGGCATCGTGGTCAAGCATGCGGCGTCGCTCCTGGTGGCGTGCGTGCGTTCGCGCAATGAGCTGCTGCTCACCATGGTGGCCTTCGAGGGCTTCGAGGCGCTGTTGCGCGACGCACTGCTGCGTTCGCTCGAGGGCGCAGTTCGCCGCGAGGCGAGCAGCACCATCGAGCGCCTGTGTGGCCCCGAGTTTGCGAGCGACGCCATTGACGCGCGCACGACCTTCATTCCAGTTCTGGTTCGATTTCTGGCCGAGATCGAGCCTTCGTCGACGCTGTGTACCGAGTACTTTGGCACACTCGACCGATTGATGGCATCGTACTTGAACGAGATCCGTGCCGGCAATGACGCCATCAAGAAGGCCGTCGGCCTCGATGTCATGCACTTTATCGATCAACTCACGGCGCTCATCAAGGCACATCCGATCCTCGAGCGCGACAGTCCCAATGCTCCAGTGCAGCATGCAAGCGCCGACGATGATGACGACGACGACGACGACGATGATGATGACGAGGAGCTCGCAGTATTGCGATACGATGAGCAATATGCTGGCACGCCGCCGGATCTCGTTCTGCAGGGCCTTCTGCGGCTGCTGTGCACCGTGACGAGCTTGCTTGCCGCCAGCCGCGAGTACGTCGGCAGCAAGGGCAACTGCGGCATGATTCGGCACGTGTTCGACGAGTGCCTGTTCCGCGTGCCGTCCGAGTATCAGGGCTCGAAGGCCGGTCCGCCCAAGTGCAAGCACCCGGCGACGCGACGCATCTGCTTCGAGCTGCTGCGGCTGCTGTGCCAACAGTGCGTGCACAACCAACGCGAGCTCCTGCAGCTGATACACAAGATGCACGTCGAGACGGCCGAGTACGACTTTGACTGGGGCTACTCGCCGCGGCTCGAACAACGCTCGAGCACCGGCTACGTCGGCATCCGCAACCTCGGCTGCATCTGCTACATGATCTCGTTGCTGCAGCAGTTGTTCATGATGAAGCGCTTCCGCGACGGCATCCTCAGCGTGCGCAAGGAGGCGTTCCTCGCCGACGACGAGGCGCGCACCGACGACCTGCTGTACCAGCTGCAGGTGATGTTCGGCTACCTGCAGGAGAGTCAGAAGAAGTGCTACCATCCGCGCCCGTTGTGCAACGCCATCAAAGACTACGACCAGAACCCGGTCGACGTGTGCCTGCAACAGGACGTCGACGAGTTCTTCAACGGCCTCGTCGACAAGGTCGAGGAGGCGCTCAAGGGCACGCCGCAGGAGCGGCTGCTGCAGCGCATCTGGAGCGGCTCGCTGTGCACGCAGCTCGTGAGCAAGCCGTGCCAGCACTGCTCGGAGCGCGAGGAGCCCTTCCACACGATCGGCCTCGACATTCCGGGCCGTGCCAACATTGTCGAGGCGCTCGAGATGTACGTCAAGGGCGAGATGCTCGAGGGCGACAATGCGTACTTTTGTGAAAAGTGCGACAAGCACGTCGATACCTTGATGCGTCGTTGTATTGCAAAGCTTCCCAAGTACGTTGCTACGACCAGTACACCAAGCTCATGGCTTCTCAATCGATTCACTCGTAAACCCGGTTTGTCGCTCTCTGTGTGTGATAGCTTGTTGATCTTGCACTTGAAGCGATTCGCGTTCGATCTCGATGCGTTGGTCAAGTACAAACTCAACAACCATTGTGAATTCCCCTTGACGTTGGACATGGAGCCGTTCACCAAGGAAGGCCTTGAACGTCGAGAGCGTGCTGATCAGTCCCTTGGTATGTCTCTCTCTCTCTCTCTCTCTCTCTCTCGTGTGAGTCGGGCGCTGGATGCTGAATGACCGAATGCTCACGTACGTTTGTTGTGTGTGTTAGATGACGACCTTACGGCTGCTGCATCTCCCGACGCCACGAGACCGCCTGAGTACTACAACTACCAACTGGTCGGCATCTTGATCCACCGCGGAGTCGCTGACTCGGGCCATTACTACTCGTTCATCCGAGAGCGTTCGCTCGATGATGGCACGACTACCGATCGTTGGTTCGAGTTCAATGATGATCTCGTTACGCCGTTTGATATCTCGGTATGCTCACCAGGAGCAAGAGCGAGCGACAGGTGGTGACACTGACACGGAATTGGTGTGTAGAACATGGACACTGAGTGCTTTGGTGGTGTCGAGGAGATTATGGCTCTGGATGCGAATGGTGTGCGACAGCCCAAGTTGGTCGAGCGATCTCGCAATGCGTACCTGCTCTTCTACGAGCGCGTCAAGCCTGTCGATGAGCCGCTTGCACCAGCTACCACGTCTGAGAGCACCACTGCCAACGATGATGACACGGACGAGAATGGTGGAGATGGCCACGATGACGCCAAGGCCGTGGCCGTGGCCGCGAATAGCAACGGCGACGCCGAGGCCAAGATGGACGTTGTGACTGGCTCGTCGACCGGTGAGTCGCCAGCGACACCAGCCTTGGCTGTCCCGACGTCGCCCATCTCGAAAGAGCTGTTTGAGCAGGTCTGGAGCGAGAACCTGCGCTTCTCACACGACAAGCTGCTCTTCGACAGCAACTACTTTCGCTTCGTGCGGGATTTGATTAAGCTCAATCCTGCCAAGCCCGTGCCACGTACGTGGTTTGCAGTGCCTGGCAACGAGCCCCTTTGATCGCTGATTGAGTTGCCGGCTGCTCTTGGCGTGCTGGTGGTGCAGAATATCAACATATGGCGCCCTCCAAGTTCTTGCCGATTCGCGTTGGAGCGCAATTTCTGCTGGAGATCGCGTGCCACTCGACCGAGCGGAAGGCTGTCGAGCAACTGGCCGATGCGCTGAAGGCGGCGTTTGCGTTGCACGTACCCGTACGTATCGCGGGCACTCTTGCAGCACTCGCGCGCCACTCACAGGGCGGGCGACGCGATGGCCTGTAGGCGACCTTGTGGTTCTTGGAGACCATTACGAGCGGCAGCTGGTTGCGGCAGCTCCTGTTCGACTGTCTCGTCAAGGAGATTCGTGCGTGCATGGTCAAGTTGATTGTGCACTGTCTCGATGTGGTGCGCGTGTTCGAGGAGGACCACCTGGTGCCCGAGGAGCGACTCGACGATCAGAATGCTCGCTACGACGACGATGATGATGACGAACAGGACACTGCCAGTTCGAGCTCTGATTCAGACATCGACAGTGCCGTGGCCGAGGATGAGGACGACGAGGATTATGATGAGGACAACTTGAATACGGTAAATGGCAGACCTCGCGTGACCAATGATTGTAATGGTTGGGTACTGATGATATATGCTCTACTCGCCCTCAATCTCTCTCTCGTGCAGAGCACCGACAAGAGCGTCGCGGTCACGAAGCGCCTGATCGACAAGCTCTTCCGCCTGTTCAAGTCGCTGCCGTGGAACTGGCGCAAGTTTGGCGAGTACTTTTTGCTGCTCCTCAACTTTGCCAAGCTCGGCCACTGTCAACGCCAGTACCTCGTCAGCAAGAATGTCATTCCTTGGGGAATGGACTTGTTCTTGGGCAAACGATCACCTAATCGCACGGTATGAAAGAGAGAGAGAGATTGGATTGGATTGGATTGAACTCACTCGATTGATTGGAGCAGAAAGCGGTCAAGCTCATCAAGATGGGTACCAAGTTGGCCAAGCCCAACTTTGCGTTCTTTATCCAGTTGCTCTCGGTTCTCGTACGGTACTCGTATCTCGAACGAGACGACAACTCGGACCCGTGCCCGTACTTGCTCTCCAAGTCGACGCAGTATGTCGAGTTCTCGACGACCGATCGAGAGAACCTCTTCTGCCAGGTACGTATTGGTTGACTGGTTGGTTGGTGCCGCGTTGGCGTCGCTTCCCGATTCTCATTGGTGCTCTCGTGGAACGCGCAGTCGTTCTACAAGCAAGTGGCGGCGGCGAACATTGCGCCGCGCGCATTCCAGCGAATGCTCGGTTTCTGGTCGTGGTACAACCGAGCCGAGACCGAGCGGTTGCTCGAGGTGGTGAAGGAGGGCCTCGCGCGAGCGACAGCCGACGCGGCACCGGGCTGGTGCCGCACGGGCCAGATGCTGCTCGAGGTGGCCGATGCGTACCACGCGTACCGTGCCGAGAGCTTTGCGCGCGCTCTCGTGCGCAACGCCAAGCAGTTCAAAAAGTACCCCAAGTACTCCAAGTGCCTGCTGACGTTCTTCTACGACATGGTGCGCCGCGATGGCGACGTTCGCCGCTGGGCCGACAACAACAAGGAGGCGCTGGCGTGGGTGCAAAAGTGGGGCCGCGCCAACAACTTTCGAGTGCCGGCGCCGGCACCGGCGGCCTCGACGCTGCCACCGCCACCGGCGCACTGGTCGGCAGCACGCGTGGCGCCCAGCAACGCCGGAGCCGCGCCGAGCAAGCCCTTGGTGACGGCACACCGCGTCGAGGCGGCGGCTACCACCGCTGCTTCCGTTTCGGTGAGCAGTGCGGATAGCACCACCACCACGACCACCACCATCACGACGACGGTCGAGGCAACATTCACGGAGCCGGAGGAGACGTTCGACGGCTCGGACAGCGGCAACCCGCTGAGTGCATCGATGGAGGAGGCGCTGTCAGCCATCGCAGCCGCCGAGGCAGCCGAGGCACTCGCGATCGCGGCAGCGGCCGAGGAGGAGGAGCTCGAGCAACTACGCCAGCAGCACGAGCAGGAGGAGCAGTCGTTGAGCGCCAGCGACCCGACAGCGACCGATGATTGATCGATTTGCGCTGCGCAGCACACACACTCGACCAGGACCTGACCAGACCGACACACACTTGTTTCTACAACTCGTAATATAACTTCTTGATACTACTACTGCTACGACTGCTAACTTGATTGATTGCCACTGACGAGCTGGTTTTGGTTGGGGAGTGCGACGAACGTGTATTCGCGACAAGGACCAGGAGGAGGAGGAGGACCTGACTGGCTGGAGATGGATGGTACAATACAAGCAGGTTTGGCGGCGACGACGACGACAGCACGATCGAGAACGGACGGGACATATGTGAGGTTGCGCAAGAGCAGCGGCTCTCTTAGGAGCACCGTGCAAGCACAACGACGATCGGGCGGCGCGTCTCGCGAGTGAGTGACGTGGATCGTTGACTTTGTACAGCGACGGGGTCGTTCGGAGTCAGTCGGTCGGCTTAGCGCAACATGACGTTGACGGCCGTGGGCGAGAAGACGCTCGGCGCCTTCTTGACGCGCGAGCTGGTGCGGCGCGGCGTCGAGTCGACGATGGTCTTACGCGTCGGGCGGCGCGCACCGGTGGCGGGCGTGTTGAAGGTCTTGATGGCGCTGGCGAGCTTGGCGTCGGCGACGGCAACGTTCTCTTGGTCGTCGCAGGGAGCAAAGAACTCGACGGGCTCGACCGAGTCGAAACCGAGCAGGAAGGCGTCATCGGCCGAGACTGGCTCAGCAGCAGGAAGCGGAGAAACCGTCTCGGCGACAGGCACCTCAGCGACAGTCTCAACAGACTCAGTGGCAGCCTCGACTGGGACCTCAGCTGGGACCTCAGCAACAGCCTCGACGACAGCCTCAACTGGGACCTCTGCGACGGCCTCGACGACAGCCTCAACTGGGACCTCAGCGACGACCTCGACAGCAATCGGCTTGGCGACAGGGACCTCAGCAACGATGGGCTTGATGGGCTTCTCGACCGTTACTGGCTTGGCGACGGGCTTGCGTGCTTGGAGTGGTGGCGGTGGCGTGGAGCGTCGGCGCTTGGTCGGGAAGACCGAGGCGAAGAAGGCGTTGGAGATGGCGATGCCGAACGCGACCAACGAGACCGTGGTGATGATCTCGACCATGGTCACGTGGTGCGGCTGCGTGATGCCGAACACGGCGCACAGAGGCAGCATCACGTCGTAGTGGAAGTCAGCAAGCAGGCCGTTCATGGTGGTGATGTTGGTGGTGCTGGTGGTGAGTTGCAAGAGGGCACGAAGCAAGTGAGCGAGCGGCAGTTGGTGCGGTCGCTTATGAGGCCAGCGGTGCCCAACGGCTCTTCGGGCTTACGGGCGATTTTGGCGGGAAACTCGAAAAACGCACTCAAACTGGCTGGCTGGCTCGCTCAGGCTTGCTTGGAGGTCTGGCGCACTTATTACCTGCTGCAGGCGGCTCGCGGGAGGTCGAAGGCAGGTGGGCGAACGAGATTCGAGCGAGCGACCGCATCGTGTCACAATCGCTGTCAATCGCTGTCGATAGATGTCGATCGATGGACGAACGAGATTCGAGCAAGCTCACTACTGCGTGACGGGGTCCTTTTTACATTGGTAAAGTGGACTTCGAGGAAGTTGGCCCGTGCCCTCAGCGCCACGTGTGCTGCTGCTGTTGTTGTTTGTTTCTCTCTCGCTGCCACACACACGCACGCACGTGTATCTCTCTCTCTCGCCAGCGCTCTATTGCTTTGTGTATTCGTTTGTTTGTGTGACTCGCTTTGCTATGCTTTCCTCGGTGCGTCTCGGTGCGCGAGTAGCTGCTCGCCATACTCGCAACAATGCGGTTCGCTTCAAGTACGTGACGCTGGCTCGCGTGCTCTCTCTCTCGCCATCTCGCTCACGGCTCGTTCTCTCTCTGGCTCGCTGCTCGCGTCTCCCACAGCTCGACGCGCAGCGCGTGCGTCGGTATCGATCTCGGCACCACCAACTCGTGCGTCGCCGTGATGGAGGGCCAGCAGCCGCGTGTGATCGAGAACTCCGGCCAAGCGCCAGGCGGCCACCAACCCGGGCAACACGGTGCACGCCAGCAAGCGCCTCATCGGTCGCCGCTTCGACGACGAGATGGTCAAGCAGAGCATCAAGTCGGTGCCGTACAAGATCGTGCGCGGCAAGAACGACGACGCCTGGATCGAGATCAAGGGCCGCGCCTACTCGCCGAGTGAGATCGGCTCGTTCGTGCTCACCAAGATGAAGGAGACTGCAGGTACGACGCGCGGCATCGCTGAGCTGCTCTCTGTCGTGCTCGTGCTCGCGGTGGTGGTGGTTTCGGTCGTGGTGTGGTTTGTGGCCACGGTACCGCACCACCACGCGTACTTTCGCGAGAGTTTCTCGCTGGTCGTTGCTCGCTCGCTCGTTGGTTTGGTTTGCTTGCTCACGTTGAGGCGCGCGTGTCATTCACTGGGTGCCGTGCGTTCGCGTAGAGGGCCACTTGGGCACCAAGGTGCAGAAGGCCGTCATTACCGTGCCGGCGTACTTTAACGATGGTACGGCATACGACGAAGTCATGCCACGTCATCCTGCGCACGCGCGCGCGTCTCGTGCACGCAATCAAAATCAAACTAACCACCACGCCATCTGCGCCACCTGCGCCACCTGCCAACAGCCCAGCGCCAGGCCACCAAGGATGCCGGTCTGATTGCGGGTCTGAGCGTCGAGCGTATCATCAACGAGCCGACGGCGGCCGCGCTCGCGTACGGCCTCAAGAAGGAGAACGTCGAGAAGACGATCGCCGTGTACGATCTCGGCGGTGGCACGTTCGATATCTCGATCCTCGAGATCGACAAGAACGTCTTTGAGGTCAAGTCCACGAACGGCGACACGTTCTTGGGTGGTGAGGACTTTGACTCGACCCTGCAGAACTACGTCATCGACGCCTACAAGAAGTCGGTATGCCTCTCTCTCTCTCTCGCTCGTTCGCGCGCTCTCTCTCTGGTTCGTCCTGTTGCAGGTGTGCTAACGTGGCTGCTTCGTGGGACAGGACGGCATCGACTTGTCGAAGAACACGCTCTCGCTCCAGCGCCTCCGTGAGGCGGTCGAGGTCGCCAAGATCGAGCTCTCGTCGCTCACCGAGACCGAGATCAACCTGCCGTTCATCTCGGCCGACACCAACGGCAACCCCAAGCATCTCAAGATGAAGATCTCGCGCGCCAAGTACAACCAGCTCGTGCAGCCGCTGATTGACGTATGTCGCGTGCGCTGCACACGTCTCTCCCTCGCGTTGTGGCTAACGTTGATCTTCTCTCTCTCTCTTTCTCCTCTCATTGTGTAGCGCACCATCGCGCCGTGCGAGGCTTGCTTGAAGGACGCCAACCTGTCGAAGGACCAGATCGACGAGGTGATCCTCGTCGGTGGCATGACGCGCACGCCGGCGGTCGTCGACTCGGTGCGCAAGTTCTACGGCAAGGAGCCGTCGAAGGCCGTCAACCCCGACGAGGCGGTCGCCATGGGCGCCGCCATCCAGGCCAGCGTGCTCGAGGGCGAGTTCAGCGGTCTGCTGCTGCTCGACGTCACGCCGCTGTCGCTCGGTATCGAGACGCTCGGCGGTGTGTTCACGCGTCTCATCAACCGCAACACCACGATTCCGACCAAGAAGAGCCAGACGTTCTCGACGGCCGCCGACGGCCAGACCGAGGTCGACGTCAAGGTGCTGCAAGGCGAGCGTGAGATGGCCGACGACAACAAGCTGCTGGGTCGCTTCCAGCTGACCGGCATCCCTCCGGCACCCAAGGGCGTTCCACAGATCGAGGTCACGTTCGACATTGACTCGAACGGCATCGTCAAGGTCGAGGCACGCGACAAGGCCACCGGCAAGAAGAAGGACGTCACGGTCACGTCGTCGGGCGGTCTCTCGAAGGCCGAGATCGAGCGCCTGATCAAGGAGGCCGAGCAGAACGCCGAGGCCGACCGCAAGCGCCGCGACGCCTCCGAGGCCAAGAACGAGGCCGAGGGCACCATCTACTCGACCGAGAAGCAGATCGAGGAGCACAAGGACAAGCTGACGCAGGAGGACCAGGACGCCGTGCGCAACAAGATCGCCGACGTGCGCCGCGCCATCGACGGCGGAGACGCCGAGAACATCAGGACCGAGCTCGAGGCGCTGAAGAAGGCTTCGATGAAGGCCTTCGAGACGCTGTACAAGAACTCGTCGGGCTCGTCGGGTTCGTCGGACAGCGGCCACACCGATGCCAAGTCGAAGCCGGTCGACGAGTAAGCTGCGGCGGCCTGCTCGCTGCTCGCGCTGCTGCTGCCGTACTGTAGTTGTTCTTTACGCACCT
>ERZ778027.2966-NODE-2966-length-18621-cov-3.739793_pt1 | contig 18621 bp, 26 predicted proteins | sample MGYA00375757_ERZ778027 | MGnify/ENA primary metagenome ERZ778027 (study PRJEB29350, sample SAMN05389817) | bioreactor metagenome | isolation source: Ammonium sulfate bioreactor | place: South Africa: University of Cape Town | collected 2014-02-18 ... | reverse complement strand
CTTCGTCATACTTGTATGGCGTATCCGGTTTGAGTCCCTTCGTTCTCCCGGGGAAATTCACTTCCGTGTACCCGACGCTGTAGAATGTAATCGTGCGATCTTCCGACGCCGAGTAGCTTACATCCGTCTCCGTGGTTTCTGCCAAATTGGTATATGCTCTGATACTAAGTCCCATTATCTCCTCTTCTTTCTCCGGCGATCCGCGCCGGGCGGGTTTATGATCCGTAGCTGCCTCTATAACGTCCGTGGTAAGCACGATCTTTGAAGATCGCCGCGCACGACTTGCTGCAAAATCTTGCCCAGCCTCGAGCGCGGTCAGCTTTTCGTGCGGTGAATGGAATGCCGCAGTTCTTGCACTGACAATCGACCTTCGCGCCCTTCGGCCGAGCCGGCGTTTTGCTTATTCCGTGCCGTTTAAGTTGCGCGGCAACCTCGGCGTGGACCTTGTTCTTTAAACTGCGTTCCTGCTGACGATGCCGACGATTTCGTTCGCCCATCTGCTCGCAAATCAAATCATCATAGTCGTCTGGTATGGTCTCACTCCCTTGACCCACTATCTCCTTCTCTTTCTCCGGCCTCGCCGGTCAATGTTTAAATCAGCCCATAATAATTATCTGCGGCAGTCCGATGCCCATAGCGGCGCGTCTGCACGACCGGACGACAGGAAGTATTTCGGCGGAGATCTTCGCCTTATGCTCCGGGGTGACCTTCCGATGCTGACGAAGCAGCAGCAGCTTCCGCGCCGCCTTGGCCTTGTAATAGGAAGGGCCGGAGATGTCGGCGAACAGTCCAAACGCCCCTTGCAATGCATCACCACCTGTCCGCGGCGTTGTGTGTTTCAGGATCATGGCCTTCAGAGCTACGTCGAAGGAATTCTCCCGGTCATACCCATACAGGAGGTCGACCTTACCCTTGGACTCGCTCACGCTCGCATCGAGTTGCTCTCCGAGACTTTTTAGCATTGTGATGATCTCTGCATTCATGGTCTAACTCCTTCGTTCTGAAATTAGATTATACCGGAACGCCGGTAAAGCGAAGAACAAACGGCGCAATTCTGTTGCGTTATTGTTTGCAGATGTTTTAGGGTTATGAAATTAGAAGAGCATCAGTTGCTGTGGCCCGGCGAAGGTCGGGGTAACAAGCTGGCGCAGATCGCCGAGTATTCTCTCGGCATCCCGCTTCGTGGCATCGGATACGCAGCTATCGCGGGTATCGACTATGCCCCGGAACCATTCAAACGCTCGTTCCGCTTCATACCGGATGGCATCGTCCCGCGATTGAAAGGCCAGCCGAGCCCACACGTTCGGGCCTCCGCCGCTTCCGGATGTGGGGGTGAAGTAGTCATGCCCCGAAAGCCAGTGGCCGCGCCCGGTCTTGGCGATCCGTGCGATGGCCCTGCATTTGCCGGACTGTGCGAGAATGACTGTCTCGCCCTCAGCGAACACGCCATGCCAGTCGCTGAGGAATTCGGTGGCACGCTTGTAGGCCTCGCCCATCTGGCCTCTTCCCCCGGCCTGCTCGATGACCGGGGAAAGGTCTATCGTGTCAACCGTCATGGGCTTGGCTGCTTCACAGACAGGCCGATTGCGACAGGTCGTACCCATATCGGAGTATTGGACAGCATGAACGTCTGTCCCGTCGCCGCGAGGAGAAGGGAATGACCCATGACGCTGGCAATCGCTGCCGCCGCGTCGCTCGGTACGGCATTGCCGATCCGCTCGCGCCAGGCACTGTCAGACAGGCCGTCCAGCTCGAGAAACTCCTCTGGATCGATGAGGCTTTGGAGTCCTGCGAGTTCCAACGTCGTGAAGGGACGGTGCCATGTCCCATCGAGCGCCCGAATCACAGCCACGAGCTGATCGGTCGCGCCGGACAAGCGTGGATCGGCCACGCTCCAACCGCCGTTGTCGTGGCAGGCCGATGCTGAAACAGCGCCGGTGCTGCCGTTCCACGGTACGACGCCGTAGTGGCCGCCCGTAAGATAGTTGTCGCCCTTCTCACGGTGCATGGCGCGGGGGTCAGGTACTGACATAGCGCCTGAGCCGACGCGGTCAGAGCCGGTGACGGTCGGGATCTGTGACGCCCAATCTATGACACGCATCTTGTTGCCAAGCTGGCCCATCGCACCTTCGGCGTAACGGGGATCTGCTACAGATTGCCATCCGCCTTGGACGCCCTTGCCGCCCGCAATAACCGTGTTCGCAGCCTTGTCCCAGTCGGTGACCGCCAGATTGCCAAAGCGGTTCTCCCACGCCGGGCGTGGATCGGCGACACTCTGGCCACCAGACGATGGGCCATGGCCACTCGATATCCTCCCGGCGGCTTCATCCCACCTAACGATTCGGAAGACGTTCTCGTGCCTGTTCTCTGCCGTACCGTCGTTCATACGGGGGTCAGACACTGAGAATGTGCCTTGACCGGGTGAGCGCTGGCTGGTGATCGTCCCGGACGTTTGTGCCCAATTCAGTACGCCGAAGCTGCCGTAGTCCTGTCCATCGTAGCGAGGATCAGCGATAGAAAACGCTCCGTTGCTAGGTGAACTGCGACCAGCAACTGTACCAGCGCTTTCGCTCCACCGGTTCACACCGAGGTAGCCGGCGCGGTATTCCGGCACAATAAGGAAATCCTTCAGCTTGCCGTCCTCGACGCGGAGTTTATTCAGACTGCGCCAATCTCCGCCTGCCTCGACAAAGGCCAGCCGCACCCACGTCTTCCATTGCAGGGAAGGGACGCGGTGCATCGGGCCGCCGATGCCAAGCCCCGGAATGGGGAGTTTCTCCAGCACGTCGCCAACGGCGCGCAGTGGGCGCTTCTCCGGTTCATACAGGAACGGCGGAACCTTCTGCATGTGGCGGGCGACGAGGAGGAACCGCTTCCGGCTCTGCGCCAAACCGCCCAGTTCGCCGCAGTCATGCGTTGTCTCTGCGACCGCATAGCCGTAGTGCTTGAGCAGGCCGACGATCTGGTCGAGGAGCGGGCGGCCGCGATTGGCAATGCGCGGGACATTTTCAAACACGATCAGCGGGACCGGATCGTCTTTCCATGCCTCCATCGCGAGCCAGATACCGCGCAGCGTAAGCTTGTTCAGCGCCTGATATTTGTCGGTCTTGCTGCGGGTTTCCGACAGCAGCCCCGAAAAGCCTTTGCACGGACTCGACGTGAATACGATATCCGGCACTTCGTAATTGGCCGCCGCATGAATATCGGACACGGTCGCCTCACGCCATCCCATCGGCGGTTGTTGCCCGTGGAATGCGACATACTGCTCGCGGCTAAATAGATCGAGGACGGTTCCGGGCACGCCCGCAAGTTTATTGAAATCCCGGATGGCGGCAGGATCGTTGTCGATGCCGCCGATGCAGCGGAATTTCGCCTCAAGGCTTCCAACCCGGGCATGACCATTATTAAAACCTTTGGCTCCACCACCAAGTCCGCAGAATAGATGAAAATGCTTGACGTCGATGAATGTCGTGCTGTGTGAAACTGAAGTCACAATCTCCTATTACTTTCTCCGGCGATCCGCGCCGGGCGGGTTTAATTTCCATTCGCCTTCCACCGCCGCCATGAGCGGGCGACGATGGCAAAGCATATGCCGTATATGATGACGGGAAGAAGGCTTGTCACACTCTCGGTCTTCTCAGCCTGTCCGGCTTTCTGATGCTGAACTATACCGAAGTTCCGGTATGAAGTAAATTTCGACATTCGCAATATTATTGCGTTTTCTTCTGTATAGCGCGTGACGGCTACGGCTTTCCATATATTGCGTAGGTCACTGATGATCACCTCCCCGTACTTGTCCTCTCCCTACTTTGGAAAAGGAACCAGTTCGCTTAGCCGTTCGTCCACTCCACAGGGCTGCGGTGGTCGTCTCGCAAAGCCCCATGGGTCGGGCGGTGAGCGATATCTTCCGATCCCGAACCGAAAAGCGCTTTACGATTGACTCCGGAAATTCGACATGTAGGCTATGCTGAAATGGGGGAGAAACGGAACATGGAAGTCCCATCTCTGTGGCGGTTCTGCTTGATCTCGTTGCTGCTTTCTGTGCCAATACCCGCAAAAGCGCAAATATGCGCTGAGGCAAAGCTTTGCCGCGCCGCGCCTCCGACTGGTGCTTTGTTGCATCAGCCTAATAGCAGGGGGCATCTTATTTGGACAACATCTTGCAAGCCAGTTACCGATCCGCCTCGGCCTGACCGCATTTGTAACCAGATCGCTTCATGTCCTGCAGCGGGTGGCTTTGGGAAGTTCCTCCGCGCAGTGACCGGGAACTGTAGTGCTAAGCACTTTGATGGATATTTCGGGCTCGATGGAATGACGTTCGGTATCCTTGATTGGACGTCGAATAATCTGCCGCCCATTCTCAAGAGATATGAGCAGCGCGACCCCGAGAGTTACCAGAGCCTTCTGGGCCCTTTGAACCTTCCGACGAGAAACGGATGTCTTGATCCGCAATGGACCTGTGACAGCAATCAGCAGGGCAGGCTCATGTGCGATGCGGCATTCCACAACGCTTTTTCGACCACGATTAAGACTGCAGGTTTCCAGAAAGCACAGGCCGAACACGCTCTTGCCGCCTATGAGCGACGCCTTGCCACATACAGAACACTCGGTCTGCAGACAGAGTACGGGAACGTGGCGATGGCCGTCGTAGCCAACAATCTCGTCAACACCCCGGCCTGTAAGCCCGCGACATGGAAGGCTGCATGCAGCGATCAGGTAGATGAGAGGCGCCTGGTAAATTGTATGCTCGACCGATATGTCGCAAATGAGTGCCGTGGATCCGCAAGGGGATCCGAAGAACGCCGAGACGAGATTCTGCGCCTCTTTGCAACGGAGCTCACGGCGGATACCACGCTGCCCACTAACGAGGCTGTCCTCAGCTGTAGCGCAGACTGGGGGCAATAACCTCAAGCTAGATTTCCGACGTGATTGGAGGGAAACGTATGATAAGAAGTATCATCGATTGTGTTCGTGCTATAGGTCGCAGCACATCCCGAAAACGACTGATCGCCGTGTTAAGCCTTTGGACGGTGATTCATGTGATACCTACCCAAGCGGCTACTTTTCCAACCGCCGACCAGCTTTTCGTGATTTCGCCCCGCGCCGATCCCCTCTTGGTGGCCGCTTTAATCGAGGGGCAAAGCCGCATCAAGTCCGCTGGGATAAATACGAATGACCGGACCACCCATTTTCTAGCACAGATCTTGACAGAAACAGGTGGTCTTCGGCGCCTCGATGAAAACATGAAGTACAGTCCCGAGCGACTTGTGGTGGTATTCGCAATCTCGCCAGACGTTGCAAAGCAGATTGCTGGCGACGAAAAGGCTACCGCCAATTACGTCTACGGGGCGAGGCTTGGGAACACTGGTAGACATACGGACGACGGATGGAGATACCGGGGGTCCGGTTACATTCAGCTTACGGGCCGCCTGAATTTCCGCAATCGTGGGATCGAGATCAACCGCCCCTTTGAGGAACAGCCGGATCTCGTAAGACAGCCGAAGGATGGTCTAGATGCCGCCCTTGCATATTGGACTGCACGAAAGATAAACTTTGCAGCTGATACCGGCAAGGTAAGCGCGGTCCGCCGCCTTATAAATCCAGCTGGTGAGGGTACGGGAGCCGCCCGGCTTTGGTACCGGCGCGTAAGTTTTGTGCTTACTGGAACGGCGGCAGAATTGGGAAGCCCGCTGGGCGGCGAATCAGAGTCACCAAATTCTGATGATGTAGGCATTGTCCTTCGCGAACTCGGCTTTCTGTCTAAGAGCAACACTGAGGCGGCATCTGCAGATGAACTGACTGATGCGCTGAAGGCATTCCAATCAAGCAGATCGCTTCCGGCTACCGGTAAAGTGGATACCGAAACACTCTATGAGCTCACTGATCCGCTGGATTGGAAGAAAGCTGGAGGCAATCTAGCGCCATTAAACAACATAAATCCGAACCGTCATGCAGGTGTGACCTACGATCTCGGGACAGGAAAAGCCTCCCTGGCCAAGGCGACCAGCTCCGAGCAGTCGCTTACTGGGACGTCGGCAAAAGTCGGATCTGGAGCGCCGCAAGAAAAAAGCACGTTAACCAACTCTGAGGCAATGGCGCTCAAGGCGGCGTCGCCGTCCTTTGCGCCGTATGAGGAGAACACAGGAGCGAGGAAAACAGATGGGACTTTCGTTCCGTTTTCCGTCATCCTCCCAGACACACGGGAGGCTGTCAGTCCGACGACCCAACTCCCATCCAGCTCAGTGGTTCAAATCACTTTCCTCAACAAGATTCAAGGCAAGCGCTTTGCATGCACCGGAACAATGATTTCCGAGAATGTTGTGTTGACCGCAGGTCACTGCGTGCATGACGGCGGAGCTTCCGGCGCGTGGCATGAGGATTTCGCCATAATCCCTGCGCGTAATGCGATGGCGAAGCCTTACGGCGTCTGTGGGGCGACAAAGCTCTACTCTGTGACAGGGTGGGTCGAGTCTGAGACACCTGACGAAGGAAAGTACTACGATCTCGGCGCCATTCGCCTCGACTGCAACGTAGGCATGATGACGGGCTGGTTGGCTATGGAACCGCTTGCAGATGGAAAGAGCCCCGTCCCGGCGACACTCTATGGTTATCCTTGCGACAAAACTCCCGAAGGGAAGCAGTGGAAGAGCACCGGAGAAATCGAGCTAATGACGGAGTCTAAGCTGTTCTACAAGAACGACACGTTTGGATGTATGAGCGGTTCCGCGGTGCTTGTGGACGGCAATAGGGTCGTTGGTGTCCACACGAATGGGCTTTTCGGTGACGAACCGTGGAGTTCATTCAATGCCGGAACCAGGCTTTCCAAGGATATCGTCGCTAATCTGGCTGCATGGATGAAGGAGTAGAACAGTGGCGAATTGGCGTTTCACACTGCTGACTGCGTTCATGACGATGATTTCAGGCATCGCCGTTGCTGAGCCGAACGGCGACGAAATGCCAAAAATCAAGGACGTCCTGGTCTACATCGAATGCAAATTGCCAGACGGAAGGGTCTCCAAAGGAAGCGGCGTGATCGTGAGTAAGTTCGGACGGATACTCACTGCGAAGCACGTTGCTCCTCCAAACTCCGAATGCTTTGCCGCCGTCGGGACAGCTGCAAACCTACCTACTCTTTCTCTCATTCGCGACGCAAAGACCGTAACAGTCGATGCCATATTGCTGAAATTCAAAGAGGAAAAGGAATATCCTTTTCTGAAGTTCACCCGCTTGGAGGGGCTGCAAGGGGCGGACATTGTAGCTCACGGCTTTCCATCCAGCGGCACGGGAGCAATGTCAGTTTCGAACGGGGTGGTATCATCAACCATCACCAATTCCCAAGGCGTTTTCCCAACGACTAATTTGCAGGCGAGCGGGATGAGTGGCGGTCCCGTGATACTAAAATCAAATGGAAGTTTGCTCGGGATTGTGGCGGGTGCTGAATTCGACGCAGTCACCGGCGCGCCATCCAGCTATGGAGTGCTTGCAGCACAGGAGGTGGCCACCGTTCTTGAGCTGACGGCTCTCAACTCGTCTGCCCTTGAGACTAAGCGCCTTAAATTCGACGCGATTACAATGAACCCCGGAGAGGTAAAGAATTTCCCTATAAAGCTTGATAAGGCTGGTGCTGTGGATGTGTTCATGGACAGCATCCGGCTGGCAGCCTCTGGCGGCCCAACAACCAACGAGTTGGCTATCAAGGTATGCCCTGCGGAGAGTAATGTAGACACTCCGTGCCCTCATAGCCAGTTGGGTATCGATGGCGTTTTGCGGCGCACCCTACCGGCCGGTCCTGCCACGCTAACGGTTATCAACTTCGGCAGTAACTCTAAGCTAACGTTTTCAATGCGGGCTGAGTTCTGAGGCCCTTATTGCGCCATTAACGGTCCCGACGTGACCTCAGGGGGCGTCCGCGCGATCTGGATGCAAGGATTGTGCGGGCGTCTCCAGGCCAGGTGTATATACGCGAAGATTGTTGTTGGCTGGGACGAGGGGGGGGCGGCGTCACTGTCTGTCACTTGCACAACGGCACGACGTAACCTCCGGCGCGCAGTGCTACCCCGGGATTAGAGATGGAGCGAAGTTGAATGTGGTGCGTCGGATTTGCAGCTGTCGTGATGGTTGCTTTGACCGTGTTCTGGATTTGGCCAAGCCTACTGCTCCTTTCCCTGCTGCTAGCCCCTCCAGCCGTTGTATTTTTCGGATGGGGACCCAACCGGCGATGGCTGTTGGATCGCAAAGAGAGCGAGATCAGGGGCGCTATCAGATTTGGCTCTAGCGTTGGTAAATGGATTGTAGGGGTCAGTGGGGTCGGTTTCGCTTTATGCTTCACGCTTGTGATCTCCGGGTATACGGGCTTGGAGGGTGCGGGTGACCATTATTGTGAGGCAAGCTACATCGCGGCAGATGCAATGTCGGCAGGACTTGAATTCCTCAGACCCTTCGCGCTGATGGCGATGCTCGGCTTCGCGGTCATGTTCATGCCGGAACTCTCGCGCTTGTATTGCTGGCTGATGAGCGATCTGAACCAGTCAGATGCAACAAAGATTAAGGCTCAGCGCGTTCTCTTCGGCGTCCAGATGTTCCTGATGATCTTTGCGCTTTGGGGCATTGCCTTAATGCTATTCTATCTCAGTTACAGTTATGAGCTTACTCAGAAAGGCGTGTATCGGGATATGAAAAGGATTTCTGACCATTGTGCGGAGCGGATTTAAAGCGCCGCACTCAATTCTATCGCGGGGTGAAATCTGCCATGAGCGCCGCCGTAGTCATCGCGGACGGTCGGGCCTTGGTGTCAGCCCATGCCAGTGTGAGGCTACACGGCATATAGTGCGACCGGCGACCGCCGAACCGGTCGGCTCCTGCCTGCGCCTCCTTCCATGCGTCCATCATCAGGGCGCGCAGATAGTTGCGGCGGATGTCTGCGGGGCATGGCTGGGGGATGCGGGGGCGTTTCATGGCGCTTTCGGCTGCCTGCCGTGCATCCAGTCCACCGCCTTCTGGGCGGCGGATGCGGCGATGAACAATGCGCCCTTGTCCTTCTTCAGCAGGGCCAGCCAGGCGCTCAGGTAGCTGACGTGATCCTCGCGCGGCTCCGGCTCTATTCCGAGGTCGGCGGCTGCGAAGATGCAGCCTAGTTCGGCGACAAGTTCTTCCTGTCCGTAGGCCTGGTCGCCGAACCGCTTCCCAAACTCGCGGGCCAGTCTGTCCTTGTGCCCGGTCGCATGGACGCACTCATGGAGCCGCGTTCCATAGTAAGCGACGGCGTCATTGAACGATTCCCGCACGGGCATTTGGATGAAGTCGCTGGCGTGGTTGTAAAACGCCCTGCTTCCGCCGTGGCGTGTCTCGATGCCGAGATTGTCCATGAACGTCTCGGCGGCTTCTATTCGCTGGAAGTCCGGCGTCTGGCGCGGAACTTCGGCGGTGAAATGCGCCGGTATCCCGTCGAACTGCTCCGCGTTGAAGACGCTGTACGCTTTCAAGTACGGGATCTTCTTTTCTTCCTGCTCGCCGTTCTCGTTCTCGGCAACCTTGTTAAACGTGTTGGCATAGAAAACCGTAGCGCTTCTCTCGCCCTTGCGAACGTGTCCCCCAAGTTCAAGGCCAGATTTATACGTCATCCAGAATGGGCTGCTGTATCCCTTGGCCGCCGCCGTCGCCGTCATCCAGAGCGCAATGACGTTGATCCCGTTGTAAGGAATGGAGTTGTGGCGAAGCGGGCGCGATACCGGCCCAGCCATATTTCCGGCCTTCCAGCTCGGCTGCCACGGGCGCACGCCCTTTTCTAACTGGGCGATCACAGAGTTTAACAGTTCGGCGCGGGCGTCTCTCATATGCGGACTATAATTACCGCCACTTAGAATGTACAGGATATTCGTATTTGCCGTAATTCTATAACAATCGGAAAAATCTTCGCACGATTATTGCGCCGTTTCCGCGTGACCATACCGGAGTTCCGGTATAGTTTCTTGTATTGAATTCGAGAAGCGCCTTTAGGCAGAAAGAAGGATTTTATGAATGACCTTATCGTTGCAGGCCAACCTCTAACCCCGGCGGTCGTCTTTCAGAAAGACGGCGGGGTTGATGAAGTCCTGAAAAGGATCAAAGCGGAGGCCGACGCCGTTATCCCTGACATCTCGACGGAGCAGGGCAGGGCAGAAATCAGATCACTCGCCAACAAAATCGCTCGGTCAAAGACAGCCCTCGACGCTATGGGAAAAGATCTCGTATCCGACCTTAAAAAGCAGACCGGCGCAATCGACGCTGAACGGAAGCGCATACGGGACACGCTGGACGCGCTGAAAGAGGAAAAGCGCCGCCCGCTGACGGAATGGGAGAACGCAGAGAAAGACCGCGTGGCCGGTCATGAGGCCGCGGTGGCTGATATTGCCCCCTTTGCTTCCTTCGATACCCCCGAACCGTCTCTGGATGAGATCCGGACCCGGATGGAGCGCGTGCGCGGCGACAACCGCGACTGGCAGGAATTTGCCGCCCGCGCCGTACGAGCGAAGGAAGAGGCGATGACGGCCCTGCAGTCCCTCTACGTCGCACGTGAGAAGCAGGAGACGGAACGCGCCGAGCTGGCCCGCCTGCGGAAGGAACAGGAAGAACGGGAGAAGCAGGAACGCGAGGACCGTATCAAAGCTGAGGCTGCGGAACAGGCCCGCAAAGAGGCCGAGGCGAAAGCAGAGCGCGAACGGATTGAAGCGGAAAAAAAGGCGAAGGAAGAAGCCGACCGGCTCGAAGCCGAGCGCCAGGCCGAGGCGAAGGCCCGCGAGGAGGCAGAGGAGCGGGTGCGGCAGGCCGAAGAACGTCATCGGCAGGAGATCGAGAAGCAACTGGCGTGGTTCGGCTCCGCCGGTACGTCCGACGTACCCGATGATTTCCCGATCGCGTCTGTCGACGCGCAAATCCAGCGGGCAGACGAAATTCTCTCCAGCACCGACTGGCAGGACCGCGCCGCCGACGCGCAGGAGGCCCACAGGAAGGCCATGGAGCGGATGAAGACGATGCGCGAGCATCTGGAGGCCCGGCAGAAAGAGGCCGCTGAGAAGGCCGCCAAGGAGGCGGAGGAGCGGGCCGCGCAGAAGGAGCGCGAACGGATCGAGGCGGAGAAGAAGGCAGAGGCTGACGCCGCCGCCAAGCGAGAGGCGGACAAGAAGCACCGCGCCAGGATCAACAACGAGGCGTTAGGAGGGCTGGTAGCTGCCGGTCTGACTGAGGATCAGGGCAAGGCGGTCGTTGAGGCGATCGCCAAAGGTCAGATCCCCAACGTCAAGATCACCTACTGAGGCCGGTCATGGATGCTGAAGGCCTGAATCTGCTGCAGACAGAGATCCTCAAGCACCGGGTCAGGTCTGTCTGCAACCGCCTCTGTGCCGACATGCTGGAAGCAATGGCAGGGATCGACCTTGCCGGATGCGACTGCTGCGGCCCGGAAGAACAGTTCGTACTGGACGAAGGACTGGCGGCAATCGCCGGGATTTAACATGCCGCCACCGGGCTTTTGGTGGGGAAAAGAAGGAGAGAATGTCGCATTTTTCAGTTTTAGTGGTTACAGACAGCCAGGACGACGTCGAGCCCGCGCTGCAGCCTTATCACGAATTTGAATGCACTGGCTGTGACGATAAATACGTTCAGGACGTCGACATCACCGACGAAGCTCGGGACGCATACCAAAGCGACACCACAGCACGACTCCGGGATATGGAAGGGAGCCTGCATGACCCATATGAGGATCAATTTTATCGAGAGCCTACGGAAGAAGAGAGGGCAAAACTCGGCCCGATGTTGGGTACTGGATGTCGTGGCGAGATAAGTTACACGTCACGGGACTGGGGGCATGGAAAAGGTTACCGCGCCAAGATCAGGTTCATCCCGGAAGGGTGGAATGAACTTAAAGTGCCGACGAAGGACATTGAATCCTTTGCGGAGTTTATTCGACATTACTATGACAAAGCTTCGCTCACTCACGGCGAAGAACCTACGGATGAACATAAATACGGATATGCGCGACTGAATGAGGCCGGTGAGGTTGTGCAGGTCATCAAGCGGACGAATCCGAATAAGAAATGGGACTGGTGGAAAGTGGGCGGGCGCTGGTCCGGACTGCTACACGTTAAAGATGGTGCCGACGCAAGTAAGGGTAAGCCGGGCGCGTTCGGTTGGGAGTATGACGCCGCGGGTGTTGATCAGTGCCGCGTCGGCGACCTCGATCTGGACAAGATGCGTCGGATCGCCTGCGCCGATATCGAACAACGGTACAGAAACGCGTTTGTCGACGCCAGAGGCCGTGCCGCGGGCATCTACTGGATGGATAATGACGATGCATGGGATCGGTGGAACAAGCTTATTGTCGACGCCGGATACGCTGAAAAGTCGCTGCGCAAGCGTTGGGAAGTGGAGGGAAAAAATGGCGCGTTCTATCAGTTCATAGACGCTCTTGAGGCCAGTGGAGATTCGGATGCGGTGACGCTTAGGCTTGCCGGCAAGGTCGGTGTTGATGAGCAGAACGGTGTCATGCTCGGCAAGACCCTTGAGCAACGCAAAGAGATCCAACCTGCCCTTTGCGCATTTGCATTGCTTCGCGACGGACAATGGTTTGAGCGCGGTCAAATGGGTTGGTGGGGGGTGGTCTCCAACGAGAATAACGGTTGGGAGGTGGAGTTTGCAAAGATGTTGGCCGAGCTTCCGGCTGACAAATGGGTAACCGTGGTGGATTGCCATATCTGATTACGATATACGCGCGCCGCTGGCGCAGGAAGAAGGAGAGAATGTCTGTTGATTTAAAGGAAGCTCAGAAGTGCGATAAAGTTAAATTTCGGATTGGAGGGGCTGGTGTCATTCATTCCAAGAAGAGTGGGAGGGGTTTGGTAGAATTCACCTTTGTCGGCTGCGAAGAATTCAGCATGATATACTACTATGACGGTAGATATTCTAGTGGGGGAAATCACCCGTGGGACATCATCGCCCTCGAACCGGCCCCATTCGACTGGAACACCGTGAGGCCGGGGATGGCGTTTAATCATTGCCTTGGCAATGGAATTCACTATATCGGGCCGTCTTTTGTTGGTCTTGAATATTGCTACGGTCGTGAATTTGGACATGAATTAAAATCGGGGCATTTCGATAAAGCTTTTCTCACCCGCGCCCCCGAACACGACATCGAGGTGCAGCCATGTCAGTGAGCCAATGCACCTCCTGCCATGCCCCCGTCGATACCGACGCGGACAAGGATGCCTACGCCACCAGCCGGTGCCGCTGTGCTGTCTGCAGGGACGCCCTCAACATCGAGGAGATCACGGCTGCAGCGATCAACATGGACTTGGCGCTACGGGACAACGTCGGCGGCGTGGCCATGAATCTCATCACCTCCCGGTTCGACGCTGTGTGCGGCGCGAACGGGATAACGAAGAATGAGGCGCGGGTGATCGCTGGCGCCGGGGGCACCCAATGAACCCAGTCGCGCGATCGAAAACCCAGAAGTTTCGGAACGACGTCGTCGACCTGATTGCTGAAGCGCAGGATCGGGCGCACGCCGAGAAAAAGCCGCAGGAGCTGCACGGTGCGTCGGACTGGTTGAAAGTCCAGCACCTGCTGTCGTCGGTGAAGGCAATATTGGACAGAAGACTAAATCCGTAACGCCGGCGAGGCCGGAGGAAGAAGGAGATCGTGGATACTCATGAGGAAGAAAAAAGCCCAGTCTGGGTGAACTGTGGCGAGTGCGGCCACGAGTGGGTGTTATTCTACACTCCGATTGCCGCATCAGATGTGGCAAAATTTAGTAAGTCCCGTTGCCCAATGTGCGTTGGCAAGAAGATATTTATGGGACGGAAGCCCGTGGCCTGCGATCCGAAATGCGATGAGGGAAAAATTACCAGACAGATTGTTCTGGACTGGCTCGCGGCAGGCGATACGGGCATTTCAAGCGAATGCCTCGCCTATGAGTTCCTCGGCGCGGAGAAAAAAGGAGCGTTCGGAATACGCCCACCCGCGGACCCGTCAGACCTTGGACGCTGCCTGCGCCTGATCGCGCGCGTTCCAGAGGTGCGGAAATGCGTGGACAACCTCGGGCTGAAACACGAGGGATGGGCAAAGGCCGCTGCGGTCTGGGATGACATTGCTTCTTTGATGGAAGATGAAGTCGGCATTGACTGGTCGAAGGGCCTAAGTGCTCCGAAAACCTTTAAACTCATGAAGGCCGCGGGCCTTTGAATAAGAGCCTATGGGGCAGAAAGAAGGAGATTGTGAGACCACCATACGAGACCTTCAAAGGCCCTGTTTGCCGGGGATCGTACGCGCTCGGCAATCAATGTGGCCGTTGCGAGAAGTGCGAGTGGGAGGCAAGCAAGATCGCCGACGCAATGCTGGCAGCGCGAGGGAACAGATGAAACGCCAGATCCCCACCCGCGCCGAAACCATCGCAGAAATCTTCAACTGCGCGGTGAACTGGATCAGCGCCGACGCGGACCGGCCGGAATCCCTGCCGCCGGAATGGCGCGAGGTGATGGAATGGATCGAGAAAACGCCTGGCGCGCTACAGGACTGCCTCAGCGCGATGGACGCGCTTCGGCACCAGGTCGAGCAGATGCGGGGGATGATCAAGGACGAAGACGGGACGCTTCAGGAAGCCTGCGCAGCGCATGATGAAGTGGCGGAGCGGATCAGGAAGATGGTCCCGTAACGGCGAGCCAGCCGGAGATGTTCATCGAGCGGGCGACGGAACCGGCAAAGTCGGGCGACCTGTTTAGCCGGCCCGACTAGGGTTGCTCGGCCGCTCCGGCGGTTTAGCTGCCCTTAACCCTTCAGGCTGTCGGGCACCTTGCCGCCGTTCTCGGCCAGCTTCTGCATGACTGCCTTATGAAGTGCGATGTTTTGCTCGGCAGTCCCATCCGCTCCCGCGTGAACGTTGAGTTCCTGGGCGAGCTCCTTGCGAGCGTTCAGGCTGGAGTCGAGATCGAGCAGCTTCAGGAGGTCGACGATCGAAGTGCGGTAGTTACCGCCGCCCTTCTTCTGCTCTGCCATTTTGGACAGCACCGCCTCTACGTCGACGGGCTGCTGCGCCTGACCAGCCGCAGAGATGTTCTGCTCCGGGGATGCAGGACTGCCGGCCGTCTGTGAGGCTGGCGCAGAGGGAGGCACCTCGGTGGGTTTGGTCGACGCTGCCGCCGCTTGATTGATCCCCAGCGACTGCTCAGCAGACGAGAAGATCTTGGACATGATCGAGCCGAAGATACTCACGGGTTCCCCAGTTTTGGTTGTGCCGACAGCAAACGCGGCGGCGTCGGCGTAGTTCCGCCCTGGGGGGGGGCTCCTAAGCGCGCTCAGCGTCGCTGTGACCCGCTTCCGCGATGCTCGCGTGTCCGACCGTTGAAGGCAGGCGTGGGGGCAGAAGCCGGCGGGCCATGGTGGAGACTGTCACGCGCCCTCTTCGGGCTTCTCTGGCAATGCCAGCCAGATCTCAACCAACCGCTCGTACCCATCCGCGATGACCAGGCAGTTCCGCCGCTCCTCCGCGGTCCCGGCCTTCTCGGCCTCGTCACGCCATCTTGCCGCAGCAGCCCGAAACCGCTCAAGTTCAGCCTGGATCATGCGTCGCCCCTCACAGGGGGACGATGTTAATAGCCCTTACATTGCGCCGCTAGGGGGAAGCCGCCGCGCGTACGGGAACCTGGTATGAGCAGGTCGGGTTGTAGTGACTCCTGAGCCGTTGAGAAGATCGTGGAGAATGTTGAGGAACTCTTGACCAGAGCCGGTCGCTACCGGGATCTGGCGCGTCAGGTAACGGACGAGGGGGCAAGAAGTGCGCTTCTGGATCTGGCCGCTGAGTACGAAAAGCTGGCGCAGGAGGCGCAGGATCGTGGCGACGAGCAGGTGGAGTGAGGTGCCGTGTCTTCCTCGACCAACGTCCGCCGGTCGGTGTCGGCGTTCTCATTCAGACGGCGATTCAACCAGATTACAGAAAGTGGCTGATGCGGACGTATCCGCACCAGCCGTTGCCCTCGGCGCCGCTGAAAGGGGCCTTTGCGGGTTCTTTCCGTAAACGCCGACTGTCATCATCGACCTGAGAAACAGCGGGTTCAATCACTCCGCCGCTTCAGGCAATTCCGGCTGCGCCTTGTTGATCAGGTAGTCTTCGCGGTTTTTGCCTTCGAGCCAGGCCGGGCTGCGGCCACGACCGGCCCACGTCTCGCCCGTTTCGGGGTTGCGGTACTTCGGCTCAGCCGTCTTGCGTTGCCGTCCGGTCGGCGTCGTGCGCGTCGCCTGGCGGGACGGGAACAGGTCGTCCATAGAAAGGCCAAGCTGCTCAGCCTCTGCGCGGGTGCGCTCGATCAGCGCCTGCCGGACCTCAGAGAGTTTGTCGTTCCGCTTCGCCTCTGCGAGCTTGATGACGCGGGTAAGCCCCGCCGCATCCAGCCCGTCGATGAACCGGGTGATGTCGTCCTGAACCTCGGTATCAGGGTTCATCGCTTCTTCGATCGCCGGGTCGGCCTTCGGTCGACGCGCCATAACACGCTCCTGTTTTAAGGGCGGGTTTCATACATCTGGCGGCGGATTCTTGTCCAGGTATTCGGATTCGGCTTCTTCGAGTAGATCTATCAAGTCGGCATTGGCGGCGCAATTGATCGCCACCAGCGACGGATAGCGTCCGAAATGGTCCAGAGAAAACGATGCGCCACGATCGACGAGGAAGCGTGCAGCTCCAAGCTGATCGCCCGCTGCAGCGTAATGCAGCATTGTCATTCCGGTGTCCGGGTTGGCGTAATCAATGAGGTTCGGGAATCTAGAGATCGATTGCTCTACAGCCACCAAGTCTCCTGCCAGCGCATGACTCCATATCGTATGATCTGTTGCGGCGAATTTTAGAGGAGAATTATCGGGTTTAGGCGGTTCAAACTTGTATGGCTCCGAAGTTTTCATCTTCCTGCTTTCTCGTCCTTCGCCCCTTAAGCGCTTAATGACATAATACAGAATGTCCTCTAGTTCATCGCCATCATTCCAGAGAGAAAATCCATGTAACTCAATGGCTGTGGATCCGGCCGGAATGGACGTGTCTGTGACCACGCCTTTCAGGGCGGTCGCTTTCCACGATGGAGATGCCAGACTCTGGCCTGCGCTCTCCCGGCCTTTGATGCTTTGACCTAGCCAACTATAGAATGGTTCCTCTCCCGCCTTATAAAACGAGACACGCGGAAGCGAAATCATCCTGGGGGCATTGTCCATCTTGCTTCTGAGGATCAATAAAATGGAGTCTTTGCGAACGATGGCATAACCTTCGTAAATCGCGTGATCCAAAGGTGGAACGGTAACTTCAATAATCCGTTGCTCTTCGAAGAAGATGAAGCTTGCATACTTTTCATGCTGGGCGAGGAACGGTGTGTCGACGTTCGGAGATATCACGGGGGAGAAGAAGCTCTCCAAGGCGTGCTTGATGCTTGCGCCTCCCGTGATCGACGTCTTAAGCGTCATGTAGTTCCACCACCTACGCAAGTCTCCGTCGGACGCTTTGCCAAGCGGAGCGAAGAACCGTCTAAGCTTTTGTCGTTCGGCGTCCTGCCGCTGGCGGATTGGTTCGAGCGCACGCGCCAAACCAAGTGTATTTCCGCCGGTGTGCGACCGTAGCCACTCTCGGAGGTGGTTTACGTCATCTTGATTCAATTCTTTCGTCCCCCCTGAGTCCAATCTTTATCCACGCGGCCACTCCTCTCGATCGCCATGTCGGCGCCATAGGAAGGAGGTGGCCATGGCCAGACAGAGCAACCAGACCGACCACTCGTCCCAGTGGCTCACTGACCGCGCTAATGGTGAACTGCGGGCGCTGATCGAGCGCAAGGGCTTCACGCTCAAGTGTGGGAAAGTTCTCGGCGTCATCGGCTCTCCAATCAATGGGCGGACGGCGAAGGCGATCGCGGAATACCTCCCGCCTGAAGCGAGTGAGGACGGCAAGACTGCCACGCTCTTCTTCAACATCTCCATCGACAAGGGTGCCGCTTACGTCCTCGATCACGCGCTTCGTGCGATGGTCCACGCTGTCACCGGGCGGAAGGAACTGGATCGGGAATACCGGGACGTTCTGTCCGGCCTTGGGTTCGAGGTGCGGAACGGAATCCGGCAGGCGGAGATGCGGCCTGACCTGAAAGCGGAGATCGAGGCGATTGTTGCTGCAGCCCCTCCCCTGATCCACAGCGCAGTCGACCTTGCCAAGTGGAAGCGGGATCGCACGCAGCCGACGCGGAACCTCAAGGCCGAGTGCAAAACCGTCGGCGACGACGGGACATGCGGGTTCAAGTTCCGCATCTCCAAGAGCCAGGCCGAGCGGGCGGGAAAGCTGATCTGCCCGGTCTGCAGGGGCGAGATGAGCGTGTTCGACGCGGACGACAACCAGATCATGGGGCCGGGAGCCAAGGCGGACAGCAAGCCCGCTGTCGGTCCGGTCGCCGCAGAATGAAGGGTCTTCTCGCCCTCGGCGCAGCGGTTGCGGCGTTCAAATGGGGGACGCCGTATGTCGCTCCTTACGTCCAGCACGCCATGGGCTATGCGCCGGCCTGGTACTATTCCACCGGGATCGTCGTCGCGTCGGTCGGCGGATCGGTTGCGCGGTGTGCGCTGGACAGCATGCCG
>ERZ778027.2962-NODE-2962-length-18652-cov-12.682207_pt1 | contig 18652 bp, 24 predicted proteins | sample MGYA00375757_ERZ778027 | MGnify/ENA primary metagenome ERZ778027 (study PRJEB29350, sample SAMN05389817) | bioreactor metagenome | isolation source: Ammonium sulfate bioreactor | place: South Africa: University of Cape Town | collected 2014-02-18 ... | reverse complement strand
TATAGATAAGATGATTATCATTCTTGAAAATTCCGAATAAATAATAGTTATTCTTGCACTAACTGTTAGGACTACTACATACTTTTGTATTAAAAACATTACCAAGTTGTTCTGTTTAAAATATAGATTTTATTTTTTAAGATCGTTTTTTAGATTATACAAGAAAAACAATGAACTTAATCAATCGCATCCAATTAAGATTTTTTCACCGATGATGAGAAGGAATTTGACTTGAACTAGTTGATTGAAGATCGCAACGATTTGTTGGATTTTGACTTGTACAAACAATTTGAGTATCGGTACGGCTTGTGGAATCTTGTTTTGAGTTTATGATGAGAGAATTAAGGGTTCGAATTACCTAATTAACATCAACATTCAATATATTATGTTTTAAATTTAAAAAAAAAACGAAGCTAACCTGTTATTGATAAAAGACCACCCAGGGTATCAATACGGTCGCCGTGACGATACGAAACGATAGCGTATACAGCCATTTTACGCAGTTTACACCCGTATTTTATCGTAAAGGGTCATTTATGGTAAATCACGAGAAGAAACGAAATAATTATACATTTCATCATTTGAAATTTAGCCAAATAATACTCGATAATCATTTTGCATATAAGGCAAATACAGTAATTTAAGCTATTATACATTCCGTTGGGCATGATGAAACGTAGAATTAAGATATAACGTTTTGCATTTAATCATCAGTTTCATATGCACAAAGAAATAAAGAAAGACGAGAGAAATATAAACATGATACGTTAAACATTTCTATCACATGGAACAGTAACTGAATATCGAAAAAAAAAGATAGATTATTCTTGCTTTTCTTCACAAAGAAATTTTGTTTCGCTAATTGTTAAAGATTATCCAATAGTATATTTGTTAACAGAGAAAAGAAAATCGGTAATACGTTAAATACGTAGAGGTATAGAGTCCTATTTTGTTCTTATATGTTCATTGAAAGAAATCAAAATATGAAATGACAAAATGAATAAAATATCAAACATTTATGCGTATATACAATTTCTATTTGTACATTAATAATCGAATACTACCCAGGGCGAACATGCCTCACAAGATCTTATCGGATCCTAACAAAATCCGACGAAATCCTTGGTACAGGAATCCAATCGGAAGTTGTGGGACATCGGAAAATGTTGGAATACTCCAGATCCGATAGGAACTACAACTAATCCAATATTTTCCCGACACCTATAACTTCCGATTGGATTCCTGTACCAAGGATTCTGACAAAAACAATCGAATTCCCATCGGATACAATAAAATCCGACAATTTTCCATGGTGGATCCGACAGTCGGATTTTTCGTCCTGGGTAGTCTCATATATTATACGATTAATCATAATCGATACCATTAGTTATATCGACAGTCTGTTAAAAGCATCATAAATCTGAAACATCCATTTGCCATTGACAGTTTATTTTATTGTTCGAAAATGATCTTTATATAAATATTGTTTTTTCTTCTTTATTTATAAAAATTTGTGTAGGCATAAATCTCTGACAGTTTCATTAAAGAAATAAAAAATAACTGTGAATCAATAGAATACAGAACGAAAGGAACCTAATATTTACTATTTCTCTCCTATACATAAATATGTGTCCAATTGTATAACTCATATAGGCACTTTTTTCTCTTTCACTCTCGTTTGATATACATATACACCCTCAATTTCTTCTGCAATACTGCTTCTCACTATTCGATAATTTCAAATGAAACGTACTGCATGGCATTGATCTTGTTTCTGTTTAAAGTAAATAATTTAAATCTCTCGAAATCATCAACAGAAATCAATGATGATAATGAAGATCAACCGATCTCAGACACGCCAACTACACAATTAATTGTCAATGAAAATACAATCTTACTTTGTGCGAAAGTTACCTTTCGAAATATTAATCTTTGGTCAAATAATGTGCCGATTCGTAATGGTTCAGCGAGTTTTATCGCTCGTGGCCAAAAAGCAAAGAAATTCAATTTTAATTTGGGAACTGCTTTAATACCCGATGATATAGTTCGTATCGAATTTTATTCAATAACATCAAAAAAGAAACGAAAGAAACTAATCGGCATTTTCGAAGTCGTACTTGAATCACTAATTCATTCGAAATACATCGATTTACCCGAAGAGAATCTCTTCGATGCACATAATCAATTATTACCATCAACTGTTCAATTGAAACTTTATTATACACCACCAGATATTCATAAACAACGAAATCCTCTCCCATCTCTACCTGGAGAAACCGAACTAGTCGATTGGAACAGTATGTTTGATGATGAAGGCAGACATGGCGGACATAGATCTCGACATACTGCATCGAAAAGTGATAAATTGTAAGATTTTCACATTGAATTCGAAGATTTTAAAGTGAGTTTTTTAATTTTCAAGTAAAAAACTACGAACAAAATTGCATGGCTACGGACATGATGCTGATACTGATTCGCACAGTGATACGGATTTTGATGGTGCTGAAGACGATGAGAAACCAATCGAGCCTATCGAAGGAACTGATAAAATTAAAATCGAGAAAAAGAATTTAGAATTATTAGAGAAAAGTTTAGGTCGATATGAAGGCAATGCATATGACATGACTGAATGGCAAATCATGGTACATGTCATTCAAGGACGAGATTTTGCAGGACTTGATCTCAATCCGTATGTCAGCGTACAAATTGATGATCAAAGACGATACACAACTGTACATAAATCATCGAATTCACCTTATTACGGCGAAGTAATCGACTGTTTGTTTACAGTTGACAAAGAATTGTTTCTATTGATTGATTGATTTAGTTTTTTACATTTGATTTTACTCTTCCAGCCATACAAATGATGGAAAAAGTGATTTTCTTTCGAGTTCATCATGCTCAGAAAATAATCAGTTCATTTACGGACACGAAACCAATCGGAACGTTTCGATTAGATATTGGAACTGTTTATAATGAACGAGAACACGCATTCGAAAAGAAATGGGCACAACTTAGTGATCCGAATAATATCGGCCTGACTGCAGGTTATTTACTCGTCTCAGTAGCTGTTGCAGAACGCGGTGTCCCTGCAAAAGTAAATTCAAAATCTATAAATTGATTTTTATTTTTCGATTTTTTTGTCTTCACAGAATCTCCTTGCTGAACTAGGTGAAGATGATAATGAATTTACACCCTCGTAATTGATAAACAAAAAACTTTGTCGAATTGATTTCGATTTCTCTCTTCTAGTAAAACATTGGTTCCTGCGGCAATGCCTCGCCGTCTATTTCCAGTTCAAATGAAAATCACATTCTACACCGCAACTGAATTACCTGAAATGATGACAGATTTTCTTGCTTCAGTTTCGAAAACAATTCTTCAATCGGATTCATGGGAACCCGTTGATCCGTATGTCGAAGTGACCTATTATTCGATGCAAGTCACAACGACTCCTCGTAATGGTACGACGCCCGTTTGGGGCGAAGCACTTTATCTCATCGGTCGGTTTCCACCGCTCGCACGAACGATAAAAATCGCGTTGAAAGATCACGCAACCGTTCAAAAAGATCGAACAATCTCTTCGTTCCTTCTCGATCTATTTCTCATCAGTGAAAGTAATCCATCATCGGGATTTTTGCCAATCTTAGGTCCAACATGGATTTTTCTCTACGGAAGTCCGAGAGAATATTCGATAAGTACGGATCAGGATGGTCTTAGCGAAGGAATGGGCGAAGGAGTTTGTTATAAAGGACGATTGTTAATGTCAATTGATTGTCATCCGATCAACGGAGATAATATTTCAAATATGAATGTTCAAAAAGAAAGTGGAGTTCCATTTCCTGAAGCTGTACGTTCTCATTGATTCTTTCGAATTTTCTTCGTTGATTTTTGAGTATTTAGCATATATTTCCAATGAAACGAACGTTTCTTCTATTTGGTTGTATTTACGATGTGACAATGATCGATAAATCTTTTGGCAATTCAACGATTTGCTTTGAGCTAAGTATCGGTCCAAGTGGATATTTAAATCCTCAAGAATTGTCTTCAGCAATGAATAAATCTGTTCCATCAATAACACGACCCTATCCTCGCATCCCAGTTGATAACAATAAACAACATTTTCGTTTGCCAATTGATTTACAAAAGCCAATTATTTTCACGAAATATATTTTCCATGATTATATCTATCGAATGTGTTTATCAAATCGTTTTAAACATGCAGCACAACATTTAGTAATTCTTTTCTCAAAAAACACAAAAAAGAAAATGTTATTGTTGTTCTTTTGTTTGTATAGTACAAATTAATTCGTGACCTTGAATTGCAAATCGATTCGAACGTGTCAAGTGAAGTTCTCATGTCTGCATATCATAAAATCGAACATTATGTTCACACATTACCCTGTGGTTGTGGCAAACAAACATCATCAAATGAAACTTTCGGTCTGACACCTGTCGTTCATCCGACATTATCCGAATATCTGAACACTTCTCAACCGAATATTAAAATGAATTCATTGGATCTCAAACGTCGAAAGAAACTTTTGCACAATCTCGATTCATTGAAAGGTTGGATTTCCAAAGAAATCGATTTCGACGAAGCCAAACGGTTTGAAATCGTCAAACAATTGACTAAAATCGCTCGATCATTTCGGCAGATGGCTACGGATGCGCAACCATCGCTGCCCGATGTTTTTCTCTGGATGATTTGTGATTCGAAACGTGTTGCCTACGCACGTCTTCCACCCGAAGACATTCTTTTCAATATCTGTGAAGGTGATAAAGGTCTACACAACGGTTGTGTACAAACAATTTTCCTCAAAACACCTCGTTCAACCGATAAACCATTGAAAACAACGACCAATGCCAAAGTACAAATCTTTCTCTGGCTTGGCATCGAAGAATACGAACCCTACATATTCAAACAACTGCCAGCCGGTTTCGAAATGCCCAAATTACCATTACATTCCGAAATCAAAAACCTCCGTTACAATGCACGAAGTTTCTACGAACTCCGTTGTCATTGTTACAAAGCTCGATCACTAATTGCATCGGATGAGACTGGTCTGTCTGATCCTTATTTAAGTATCACCGTGGGAAATGAAACTCAAACAACACCGATTCTCATGAAATCATTGTGTCCTCAATGGAATATAACTTTAGTGTTTACGAATTTGATGCACGTAGGAACGAGAGAAACAGCCGAACAGATTATCGGTAATGTTGTTGTTGAATGTTATGATTACGATGAAGTCGGTTGATGAATTTTATTGAAAAAGAATTTTGTTTGTTTCGATATTTTGACTTCGTAGGGTAGTGAGAGTCCGGATTTAATTGGACGATTTTCAACAACAGCAAAATTGGATCTATTCGATGCGCAACATTGTCTCAATTCCAATCCATTCGAATGGTACGAATTTAAATACGGTGAAAAACGTGCTGGAGAATTGTTAGCTGTTTTTCAATTGATCGAAATCAACCCTGTAATTGATTAAATATCAAAATCATCGAATTTATCTTTTGTTTTCAGGATAATCGAGAGAATGGTTTAGAAGAGATCGCAATTACTCCGGAGAATTATTCTCCGACAACTTATGTGACAAAAATATTGAAAAATAAAATCTATCGTATTCCGGATGAACTCATTCCCGATATGAAAACATATGAAATCGAAGTTTGACTTGGATTTTTTCTTGTTTTTAAAAACAAAATTTGTGTTTTGATTTGGTTAGATCATGTTCTGGGGTTTACGTGAATGCCGTCGATTGAATCTTCAATCGATTCAACAAGCTGAAGTGACTATCGAATGTGCAGGCGCACGGATAACACGAACGATTAATGACGTACAGAAATATCCCAATTTTCAAGCATCGGCTGACGAAGCTGATAAATACAAACTCCTTGTTGTATGTTAAACACGATCGAGACAAAAAAAACAACGAATTTGAACTTTTGACTTTAGAGTTTACCGAATAATAAACATTTTTGGCCGCATTTGAGTATTTTATGTATTCAAAATCGTCTTTTCGGAATGAAGGAAATCATTGGGAACTTAGTCGTGACGGATTTACAAGAATATGTCGAGAAATCTTCTCTGCCTCTAACAACGCACGATCAATCGATCTCCGAAGCGGTCAATGACTTTTCCAAGACAATTCCGTATAATTTCAATCACATTCGAAAATCAGTGATCGACGCTTACGAAGGTTCATTTCCACCGAAAAAAAATTTTCATCGTGACTTTTTTTTTATTTCAGAAGCTTTGATGAACAAAGATCAAAACTTTGGAAAGAAAAAACTAATCAAATTCGAAACTGATGCCGGTCGAACAAGTCAATTCAGCACTACTACTGAAGACGTATCATCGAGACAAGTCTCATTTAACGAGCTTTTTTTCTCTTCTAATTGTGCGAATCGATTTGTTTTTCAACTAGGAAGCTGATGACGCCGTCGGTTTATCCGATCCTTTGAATGATTTGAACTCATCGATTGATCAACAACCGTTGACAACTTTAGAACGATTGAAACGAAACGAAATGGAGAAAAATGCCGGATGGTGGAACAAATACTACGCATCCAAAGCGAAAATGGTACCGAAAATTCTCGTTTTCTCATTCGAAATGACGTTTTTTTTCTCAGAGATTAATTCAACGGTCAACTCCGAGTTTCGATGATGCTTTTAAAGATTCCACTGAAAGTTATGCCGAATTTTTTGATAATGAAAAAAGTTCGTTCGAAATTTGTTTTCCCATCGAAAGATTAGTTTCTTTCGAATTCTCTTGTAGAAATTCTTCTCAAACAAAAATACGGCCTATGGAGCAAAGCCAAACAGGTCTTTCTACGAGCGGGAAAAGCTCAAAAACAATGGCGAAATCTCGCACTTCAACGTGTCGAACAATTAGGCTACGTTCACAAAGTAAAATCCAACGAATCGATTCGATTCTCTCGGACTGACTTTTTTGTTTAGATCAAATCTGCGATTGACGCGAATTTAGATCATATTGAAATCGATCGGTTAAAAGAATTAACTTTACTGCAAACATTTGACGTACGAAAAACAAGAAAATGAATTCGATTTCTCGATTTTCTTTTGTTCTTCTCTCTTTCGAAGATTGTCGAAACTGAACTGGAAAATGTTCGAGATTATGAAAATTTCAATGATTGTCTCGATACGTTTCCACTGTAGGAAATCGATTTGTTTTGTGTGAACTTTGATTGAAATCAAGATTTTAGATACAAAGGCAAAGGTTCAAGTCGATCCGACGAAATCGGTGATGAAAAACGAGTTTATACGAAATTCAAAGTTTGTTATTTAACAAACCGATTGATCACCTTTTTTTTAAAATTGTTATTCAAGGGTAAATTTCGTATTCGTGAAGTTTCCAATCAAACAACGCGAATGCGAGCCAATCTAACTCCTGTGAAAAATGATCTGAACCGAAATAGTCCAATGCTTCAAATGGATTTCAATAAAAACCCGATGGTTCTCAAATGCCGTTTGTATGTGATCAAATCGGTTATCTATCGAAGTTGGGATCGATCAGGCAAAGCCGATCCGTATATAAAAATTCTTTTGAATAATGATTTGATTGTCGATGAGGTCAAAGAGACACATTACAACACATTAGAACCGGTTTTCGGAAAGTAAATATCGATTGATGATTTTCCAAAACGAAAGTTTGACTTTGATAAAGATCTTACGAATTCGAAGTGAAATTGCCACTTCAATCGTTACTGAGAATTCAAATTTGGGACTGGGACATGGCCTCTTCCGATGATCTCATCGGAGAAACGAAAATCGATGTTGAAAATCGATGGTTTTCATGTCATCGAGCTACTTGCGGTTTACCTAAACGATACGATAGGTTGATTTCATTTAAACAAAAAAAAAGAACGATTTGAATTTTGTTTTGATTGCGTTGTCTAGCTCTGGTTATAACGCTTGGCGTGATACGAAAAAGCCGACGACAATTCTCAATGAATTATGTCGAACAGCTCAACTAGACACGCCGGTTTACGCAGCAGATTTTCGTTCGTTAACAATCGGCGATCAACAATTCGAATGCGATCCCGAATGTATCGAATTCGTTAAAAACATCAGCTCATTTCGAGATTGTCAACATCGAAAAGCTCAACACGAAACATTCAACGAATATATCAAACAAAACACCGCTCTCGCAGCTTTGCACGAATGGGGCCGAAAGATCAATTCAGTAAAACATTCTCCTTTTTTCTCTTTAAACAAAAAAAAAACGCAAAATATTCGCACGTAGAAACGCGCATTGGTTGCTGAACACATCGAAACTCGATCTCTGTTCAATCCTTCGACTCCTTTAGTCGAACAAGGCAAACTCGAGATGTGGTTAGATTTCTTTCCCATGTCTCGGCCTCCGACGAGTGCAATGATCGACATAACACCGCCGAAACCGGCGCCCTATCAACTACGTTTGACGATTTGGAATACGACCGATGTCGATCTCAACGATGAGAATATTGTGACAGGAGAGAAAACATCGGATATCTATGTCAAAGCGTGGATCTTAGGCGAGAAAATCGACGCACAACAAACGGATATTCATTATCGGTTTGATTTTGTTTTGTTTCTTTTGTTTTTTGACTTATTTCGAATTTGTGTAGATCGTTGACGGGCGAAGGAAATTTCAATTGGAGATTTATATTTAATTTTAATTATTTAGAAATCGAAGAGAAAATCGTGTTCGAAGGCAAAGATTATGTTTTTCAAATAGGAAACACACTGAAAAAGATTCCACCGAGAATTATTATTCGTGTTTACGATGCCGATCTTTTATCCGCCGATGATTTTCTCGGTTTGTCGTTTTTTTTTGTTCATAAAACATCAATTGAATTTGCATTTCAGGCGAATGTATTCTCGACATGACACATTTGCCAATCGGTGCGAAAACCTCGACTAAATGTAAAGGCGATATTATTTTAGACAAGAAACAGAAAGCCGTGAATCTGTTTGTCAATAAACGCATTTCGGGCTGGTGGCCAATGATTGCGCCGGCAAAAGAAGGAGAAATTCGTGATGAAACATTTTTAGGAGTAGGGTTTTTGTTTTGTTTTCTCTTGATTTCGAAATGAATCTGTTAACTAAAACAGGGAAAAGTCGAAGCTGAATTAGCACTTGTCACAGCCGAAGAAGCTGAAAGCAATCCAGTTGGCAAAGGTCGTGAAGCTCCTCAACCTTTAGAAGAGCCAAAGTTTGTTCGTTGTTTTTCATTTCAAATCAACTGACTTCGAACTTTTAGTCGTCCGAAAACATCATTTCTCTGGTTTACATCGCCGTGGAAAACTCTTCGTTACGTTATTTGGCGTAATTTCAAATGGCACATTATCATCGCGCTCATCATCATAATTCTTGTTATTTTCATGCTACTCGCTATTTGGACTGTGCCCGGTGAAATTGTCAAACAAATCACGAATGCAATTTTCAAAACTAACTCAGCAACATAATTCTATTTATCTTTATTTCAAAAAAATAAAAGTTTCGCAGAATAATTCTCAAGATTTTCCGCGAAACTTCCTTTTTTTCTTTGCGATCAAAAACAAAATCGATGACAGAACAGAAAGAGAGAGAGAAAAACTGAGCAGAACAACACGCGTGCTTTGCCTCGAAGGAAAAGAAAATAATAACAGAATTTCTCTTCTGAAAATTGTAAAAAAAAAACTAAAACATTTCAATCAAAACTCAAAATGGCAGAAAGTCTAGAAGGTTCATCTGAGATCAAAACAATCTATCTTAACCTCGCGTGGCTCGATGCGAATATCCCCAGTGCTGAAAATCAAAACACACTACGTCGATTTCACAAAAACTTCGGTCGTTGTCGTACTTTTCATGATTTGAACAAAGCAACGATCAGTCTCAAACAATTCAGTTCATCACGGTTGGCGATTGTTGTGAGTGGACAGTTTGCTAAAGCATTAATGGAAAATATTCATGATATGAGCGATCTTGAGTCAGTTTATATCTATTGTGGTAAGGTTGATCTACATCGACCATTGCAACAGACTTATAGCAAAGTAAACTTGGACATTTTGTCGTTGAAGATCTTTTGCAAAGTGAAAATTTGTTTAGATTAAACATGTGACCAGTAATGTAGATGATTTGATAGCACGGATTCGAGCTGACTATTCAACGAAAAGCTAAAGTTCTTTCACTATTTGTTTTTTAAATAAATATACTTTTAAGAATAGAAAAACTGTTTTGTAAATTTAAATTTTCTTTTTGAAATATTTAAGATCAATGTACGACATCTGTATATACACGTTGCACGCATATAGTGTCTACGTATGCAGTTATTGCATAAAAAGATTACAAATTGCGCATTACATGAAAACATGAGTCGTAGTCGTCGTGAGTTAACTAGTTTTCACTGGAATGGCACTCAATGGGCACCAGTAGCATCATCAATTTCTTCAACAAAACAAATGACGAACGAAACCGTTCGTTTAGCAACATTGAATATTCTTGCTGATTGTTTTCCATGGTTTATTGAAATGGCTATTCGAAGTAATGAGAGATTTGAATGGTTATGTCGTGCGATTGTCGATCTCAATCCGACAATTCTCGGATTGAATGAAGTTACAACAAATGCACTCGAACAATTACAACAATGTTCATTTATTCGTGAGAATTATTTTATTACCGAATCTGTCAATGAAAACAATTCGTCTGTAAATGGTCTTCTTTCGCCACATGGATGTGTCATTCTAAGTCGAATGCCATTCGAAGAAGTTTTTGCTGTTTCTGTGTCTGGTAGTGCTCGTGAAGCTGTTATAGGAAAAGTACAATTGAATAACCATTCCAATACATGTGTATACGTTTGTTCACATCATACAACTGCTTATCAGACACCGAAGAATGCTCAATTGCGATCACAACAGATCCGTGATATTGTCGATATTCTACAACCATTGAATATTCCTTATGTCATTATGGGTGATTTGAATCTTCATTATCAATTTGAAGATGCTATTGTTACAGATAATAACTTCGTTGATGGTTGGGCACAAACACATTTTTCATCAATAGAACCATTTAATGATGGTAATGAAGGATTTACGTTTGATGCAATCAAAAATACATTGATTCCTTATTATATACCTGGTGAATGTCGACAGATGCGACTTGATCGTATTCTTTTTTCATCGGAATTTCCTGCATTTTCTGTAAAACCTTGCGTTCTTTGGGCAAATCAATCCATAAAATCGGATAATTATCTTTTTCCAAGTGATCATTTTGGACTATCCATTGATCTTATAGCTACTAATTCGATAGATAACACTCAAAGAGCAATGTACATGGGAAAATCTGATCCATCAGTACACGAAGTTCTATCTCGTAATGCTGAAAACAATGAAAATCGAAGTGCATACAGTCTTGGCTTAGTACGAAGAACAGTAGCATTGGTTTCTCATTTTGGATGGCTTGCAGCAATTAGTCTGGGTTTGAAAAAATGATCAATTATTAATTTTCTTCATTCTCAATCGCTGAATAAAAGTTTTAAACTAAAGAAGAGAAAGAAAAATTTGTTTTTTTTAAAGAATACACTCTCATATCAGTAATCACTCGTGAATTTCAAATATATGATCGAAGAACGAAAAAGAAAACGGAAGAAAATCTGCGCTTTTCTTCTTCTTCTAATCGGCAAATACTTTATCGGACTAGAATATTTTATTTTTTCCCCATTTTCTTCGAAAGCACGACCATATACGCTATCGTATTTGTACCGTCGCGGTGACCGTATTGATCGCTTCAAGTCCTTCGAACTCCTTCTGATAACGATCGTAATTTGTATGGTCTGTAATTTTTGACTGTATGCGGCTGAAAATACTCTATTTTTTGGCAACCAGTTTCAAATAACACAAGATTAAATTATGACCAAATTCAACCTTTTGTCATTGTTCGCTAGTCATCAATAAACAACAACCAACCTTGAAGTATCGACCAATAGTAAAAATTAACAACTGACGAAATACCTTTTATCGATTTATTTTTATTGAAATAAAACCCGTAAATAGATTTTAATTAGTTTCTTTATACATTTGAATGGCTGGGATGAGAACTTACCAGACAAAGAAAAGAAAAAAAGCGAATCTACTACCATGAAACAATAGTTGTTCTTTTTTTTTATTATTATTAATTGATAATAATAGCAAAGCAATCGTATAAAAAGAAAACAAAACAAGAAAGAGAAGTTAAAACTTATTTAGTCAAATTAACATTGACTTGTTCTTCAACAAGATTGGTTACCGTTTGTAGGTCAAGTAATAATTCCTTAGCTAAAGCTCGAATATAACCCGCGTTTTTCAAACATGGAATAATAATTAAACATAAAACTGTACTCAGAATAGTTAACGATGCAAATAACCAAAACAATAATCGATCCATAATCAATGCCATTAATTTCCATTCATTGACGATTTCATTTCGTTCTTCTTCGAGTTTTTGTTTGTCAACTAAATGTTTTAAATGTTGTTCGAGTAAATACATATTCGACTGGAATAGATCATAATTCGTTTGAGAATGAAATGGGATCGGTGATGATGAATGAGATTGTTGAGGAATAAGAACAATTTGTGGAACACGAGCATGAGATCGATGATGATGACGATGATGATTCGGTCGTTTACTTGAACGGATGTCACCATTACAAAATGATGGATTTGATAGAAATTCTTTCGTTGCAATTTCATTGTCATCTTCTCCGTCGTTATCTGTTTCTTCATGATATTTGACATTGATTTTTTCTTGAATAAACTTCTTCTTATTTTTAATCAACGGACTATCGATCGGTCTCGGTTTAGGCTTAGCAAATATTCTGTAGACATCGTCTTTGTCAATTAAACCATGTTCTTCAGCATAAATTCGAACGATTTTCGTCATTCCAATTGCAGGTGCAATATATCGAACAAGAGAATATTTAAATGAATGTGGAATAGGAATAATAACAGGACCCGAATGATGTAATTGGAGAACGTAGACAGTCAAAACAATTGACATTGATGTAAGTGCCATAACAATAGTTAAATAGATTTCAATTAAAGGAACCATTTCACTTGTTGCTGGCATTGATTCAGCAATTAATAACATGAAAACGGAAAAAGCAAGTAGAACAGTTATGCCAAGTGTGATTTTTTCGCCGGAATCGGGCGGCAACCAAAAGCCGAGAAGAGAAAGAATTGAAAGCCATATACAAGGAAATATTATATTAAACAAATAATACAGAATACGACGACGTATACGAACTAAATTTATTTTCAAACAAAAGATAAATAAATGAAGAGAAAAAAAAGGAAAGAAACGAATCTTTTTTCCTACCGTAAATCGTTACATCGGGATAATAGATTCCCGGACAACAAGGATATGTCACATCGTTGCGTTTAATATCAATATGAATAATATGCCATTCACCCGACCGAATATAATTCGACATGTCAACATTATCGCGACGTTTGGTTAGATTAACTTGGGCGGCATCGTATGTCCATGAACCGAATTTTAATTTACATAATTGATCTAATGTTATTTTTTTTTTATAACGAGACAATCGATTATAAACAAAGCAAACAAACAAAATAATTTCATTTTTACCATCAAACGGAAAAAATGTCACATCGATTTTGCATGATGACCGAAATTTAGCAGGCGGTGGCCAGAAAACATGTCCGTTACTCTCAACCATCGCTTTACTTTGATAATAACCTTGAGTATAATCATCAGCTGAATTATACAGAACGATATCGGGCAGCCAAATTTTCGAACAAGGCAAACGGAGAGTCGTTAGACCGTTGAAATCAGATGCATTCCAAACTAAACGTTGGTCGAACCATTCCTAGGAACGATCATGTTTGTCTTTGTTTGTTTTTTCTCTTAAAAATAGATTTATCAATGTAACCTGTTCGAGCCAAATATTGGTGGTTAGAACTTGATTTTTTTCATCCTTCAATAGAAAATCGAATTAGTTATTCAATTGAATTAATCGTAGAGATCTTATTGAATTAGTCGATAGAGAAAATACGAAGAAAAAAAGGTGTCAAATGTCTACAATTGCTACAATTCCTCTCTTTGTCTCTCGTTCGAAAAGGTCGATTTCTCTCTGATTTGCATAATCTTACAAAGAAATAAGCACGAACTTTTGACGTGAGTTCCAACTGATCGGTCTGCTAATAAATTTGTTATTCAAATGAAGAACACATACCATATCGCTTAGTTGCGTCAATGCTATACCAAACGCAACACTAACTGTATTCGATGCGTTGTAAACAGGCCGTGCTGATGGATCATAGTTTCTTAATAATTGAGCCATAAGACGTTGCTCGTCGGGAATCGAATCGGACTCATTGAAAGCTAGATGATAATACGGATATTGATAATAGAAATGATTATTGAAAGGACCCAAATGTTGCTGAGAATTGGGACTATGTGACGAATATGATGGTGAATTATCTTTGCCAGGCATAGTTAGACTCGTGAAAACAAGTTGACATGAAATCTTTGTTAGATTAAGGAATAAAATTAAGCACACGATTAGAAACATGATGTTCTTGTGTATTAATCTAGTCACTCATTTAGTTCCCGCTAACATTATTAATATGAAAGGAAACAGATATTTTTGCTCTTAGAGAAGAAAGAACGAAGAAGAAAAAAGAAGAAGCAAGAAGAAAGAGAAAAAAAAGAAAACAAAAAATCTGATGAATGACAAAATATGGAAGCAAGGAAAAGATAATATTCTTCTTCTTCTTCTTTTTCTTTTTCTCTGTTTTGTTTGAGTAAAAAGTCTAATGGAAGAACAATACTCACAATTATTGTTATTATGAAAAGAGAATAATGGTTAATCGTTCTCATGAGAAAAAATACAAAAAAGATATTTTGATTCGATTCTCATTCCAAGATTAATCGATCGGACATGCAAATGTTTTATCCGATAATCTTCGACAGATCAACATTGAGATAAGGATTTGGTTTTAATTTATTTTCTCTCTCTCTCTCTCTCTGTCTAGATAACTGACATCAATAGACACGAACGAATCGTAATTAATAAGAACAGAAACTTACCATAGTCATACCACGAACTTATATCAGAAGACCATGTGTTGCCCCAATGACCTAGAGTTGGTGCTGATCCACCGAATCCACCTGATGGACCACCCGATCCGAGCGAACGTTGAGATGAATAATGACCACCACCTGATTTGCAATCGGCTTTATTGAAAAGCACGATAATGAGTTTGATTAGAAGAAAAATGATTGTCGATGCCTGTCGCACCATTTTTTAGGATCGACAAAAGCATTTCGTCATTATAAATCGAATAAAATAGACAGACATTTATCTTTCGATATCTAAAAATAACTTCATGCTTAAAAGTAATTACTACTGTATTCAAGTCTTTAATAGAAAATAGCTTGTTCATGAGCAATATTCGTCATTTTTTCTTTAATCAAGCAAGTGATGAAGATGAAACTATCTGGAAGATTGTCTTTCTTTTTTTCTACATACAAACATAAACTAATCATCATCATTAAAATATCCTCGAGGCACTACGAAATACAATGTCAACTTGTTATTGTTACTTCCTCGAAACGAAATTCTCTTAACTTACGTGCGTGTTCAATAGAGAGAGAAAAGAAATACGATTAATCGGAATAAAGCATTACAAAGTGAACACTATTTTATTCCGATATTCTCTTTTTTTTCTCTTGTTCTCGTTTCTTTTTTTTGATCAATTTATCATCCGAATGATAAAAAAAAACGATCGACACTAACCTCAATACGATGTGTTCCCATTTGTATTGTTTGAAAAAAAGAGAAAGATCGAGTAGTAGATTATGTTCAACTGATTTACTATCTTCTCGTTTGTGATTGTTGTGAAATGAGAAAGAGAGAGAGAGAGAGAGAAAAAGTACATCTAATTTGACGGTTATTTATCTTATTCTTTTTGCATATTTTTATAATTGACTAAGGAAAACATTGATTGGACTCTAATTATCAACGTGTTTATTTTCACTAAATTATTCTCGATTATCGAATGATATTTACTCGAAATGTTACCATTGTCAATACGAATTGACGTTGTTTTTTTTCTTATTCGATATAATTAGCATACACATTTGAATTCAGTGTATTTAGTCATCTAATCTAATTCTCTAATAAGAAAAAAAATCAGGATTTTCTTTATCTTACTTTAAGCGAAGATAATACGATGAATTTGAACTTTATCGACTGAAAAATGTATTCATGTTTCCTTTTTCCTGTAAGGATATTGTTTCTTTTACATAACGACACGTCTTCATCGAATAAGTCGAGATATGAAATAAATTCCCAAAACAAGCATCGAAATATATAATTCAATGATCAATATCATGCTTATGGCATTGGGCTATAATCTTGTTAATAGACGATAATGTTTTTATCGTTTCCATTGCTATCTTCGATGTTAGATCGCAGTACTGATATACAAGAGTTAATTGAACCTGAATCCAATGGATAATAGGAGATTTAACTATGTTACCTGAGATCTTATTTTTCGAGGAATGTGAGCACTCGAAGATCAATCTGCGAGTTACATATTTGCACTTTGATTGTGTTGTGATGACATTTATTAGAAATCTAAATAAACTTTTTGTCTGTTTGATAATCATCGAAAAGATAACAATATAAAAAGATGTTTATTTAGATAGTCTGTCAACAAGATAAAATCGAAAGTTTTTCTTTAGGCATTATGTCTGTTCGACTATATATAAAAATAACGAAATAAAATATTGACAATGTATTTCTAAGATTTCACTGAAACGAATCTCTGATCCGTGATTGTCATCAATATTATGACAAATAAAATTTGCCGTTTTTCTTTATCACATTTATACTCGTGAAGGATTTTTCAAGTGCGTGTGCTTGCATGCATACTTTTTCATTTACGTTAGTTGATTGTATTTACTAGCAAGCACTTGAAAGAAAACAAACAGAGAAGAGAGCAATGCTTTGTTTAATGATTTGCCTTTTTTCTTTTTTTTCTTCTTCTTCTTCTTTTTTTTATTTAATTGTATTTTACGAAATGACAGACGAGAAAAAAGAATAAAGACTGAATGATTGTCGTCTCGGTAACTTATTTTTTCCCTTTGAAAAGCAATAAAAAAAAACGAGAAGAAAAAAAGCGTCTTTTCGAAAGACAAAATTCAAGACTAAAGACAAGAAAATTGTTTTCGTTATGTTCGAACCATCGAATACACCCGTGTCAACAACGACAGGTGGTTTCAATTCTCAACTCTCATTCTACGAATATCCACCTCATAAACCGTACATAAATTCTAATTATCAACCGTTAAGACCTTCGCATAATCTCTCAACAACAGCTCCGTTACCCGAATCGAATCGAGACCAAATTCTGACATCATTACAATCGATCTCAACCAAAATCAAAGCACTCGAAAATGAACGCGAAGTTCGTGTCATTTGCTTTTTTTTTTATTCGATATTTCTTCTTTTGATTAGAAGGCAGAATTGAGTTTTCAAGAATTAACCGGTGGTTTGTCTCGTTCGGTTGGTCGTCCTCGAGAACCGCAAACAACCGTTGAAGAACAGTTAAAAACAGCCGAAGAGAATTTTCGTCGTCTACAAACTCAACACAATCGAGTTCTTCAAGTTTTCAAGGAACCACGTCCGCCAACCAAACCTCGAACAACTCGAAAGAAGAAACGTTCATCACAATCGCACAACCATAGTCTCGATTCAGGAATCAATACCGATGCTCGACATCATCATTTAGATTTAAATCACGTTCCTTTTATTCTTGGCCGATCAACTGCGCCAAGTCATAATGTCAAAACAAATGTACAAAATGTATGAAGAAAAAAAACAATTCATATAAACAACAAAAATGTTTTATTTTTTTTCTTCTAATTAGGTTATAGCTTTATTAAAAAGTCATAATCATCAATTATGTTTATCATCCAAAGAATATTCTGATCTACTTCATCCTCGTCAAAAAAGTGAAATCTCTCCTCATACTCTTCTCTATCTCGATCATTACAGTAAACAATCGAATCGTTCATCATCACCACCACGACGTTCAACAAGTGCTACACGTCGTCCTCGAACGGCGTCCGCTTCGTCGGTATCAGATAATCAATGTTATTCTCGAATAAAAAGCTTACGTCGAGAATACGTCATTCTTTCTCGAGAACATGCGAGATTAACTTCATCGGAAGGACCTGCTGATGATTTAGAAATCATCGGTCGACGAATGGACGCCATTCTCGAAGAATTAGGACAATTACAACGACGATATATGATGACATCACAAGATCGAATGGAACAAGATCTTAATGAAACACCGATCGAAATTTTAAGACGAACGAAATTACTTCAATTAATTCTCAGAGATCCGATTAGTAAACATCAAAAACATTGAAGAAGCTGTTTTCATTGTATAGGATAGGATTTTTCAATATTAATAAAGAAAAAAAAACAACTTTGATCTATCTTCCTCTTTGAAGATCTCAATCATCTATTCAACCAAAGCGTTTTAGATTAGTTTCTTTTTTTTTACTTTGTTCTTTGTCGAGTTGACCGTCGTCATGTTACTGTTTGTATTTTTGCCACGTGTTAATAATGTGTGAGGACAAAAA
>ERZ778027.2955-NODE-2955-length-18687-cov-6.877469_pt1 | contig 18687 bp, 17 predicted proteins | sample MGYA00375757_ERZ778027 | MGnify/ENA primary metagenome ERZ778027 (study PRJEB29350, sample SAMN05389817) | bioreactor metagenome | isolation source: Ammonium sulfate bioreactor | place: South Africa: University of Cape Town | collected 2014-02-18 ... | reverse complement strand
ACGCGCTTGCGCACGACGGTCTTGTTCTGCATTCGCGCGACGATTTCCTGGCCGACGTAGCAGCCTTTCGTGAACGAGACGCCGTTGAAGAGATCGTAGTCCGCTTCGTGCGGATAGGCGTCACCGAACTCGAAATCCTTGCCCGCTTCGGGAACGCCGAGGCGGACTCGTAAGGCGTCGTAATCGATATGCGCCAGCTCGACGACCTGCGCGTCGGCCGGCGGCGGCGATTGCATCAGCCAGCGGACGCCCATCGCCGGATGGCGCGGGTCATTGAAATGGACGCACGCGCGCGTGGCGGTCAACGCGGCAGCGCCGTCGTCCCAGACCGCGTACACGGCAAAGCCCGGCGAGGCGTCGGTGATCGTGACATCGGCGCGGAGCTTATACATCGCCAGGCGCTTGACGAGATCGGCGGCCTTGGTGGCGGCAACGTCGAGAAGATACCCCGTCTCCGTACGGACGATGAAGAAATCGAACAGGATTTTGCCTTGCGGCGACAGCAACCCCGCAAAGCGCGCTTCGCCCGCGTTCAGCCCCTCGATTTCGTTGGTGACGAGGCTCTGCAACAATTTTTCGCTGTCGGGGCCATCGACGCGAACGACGCCGCGGTCGGTAAGTCGCGCGATCTTTACGCTGGACATTAGCGTTCGCCTCGATTGCAAACAGAGTGAGAGTTACGTATGCGGGGATCAAGCCGAAGGCAAGTGTGAGGAGCGCCGGCAAAAATGGCCGATACATTCGATGTCTTGATCCGTGGCTCGACAGTCGTCAACCATGACGGGGAGGGTGTCCGCGATATCGCGATTTCGGGCGGCAGGATTGCGGAAATCGGCGACCTTGGATCGGCCGGCGCGGCTGAAATCATCGACGCGGCGGGCCTGCATATTCTGCCGGGGGTCATCGATACCCAGGTGCATTTCCGCGAGCCGGGCTTGGCGCATAAAGAAGATCTCGAGACGGGGAGCCGAGCCGCGGTCGCTGGCGGCGTCACGGCCGTTTTCGAGATGCCGAACACGAAGCCCTTGACGACGACGGAAGACACGTTGGCCGACAAGGTCCGCCGCGCGCGTCACCGCATGTTTTGCGATTTCGCATTTTTCGTCGGCGGTACGCGCGACAACATCGCGGAAATTCCGAAACTCGAAAAGCTCGAAGCCGCGGCCGGCATGAAAGTCTTCATGGGCTCGTCCACCGGCGACCTTCTGGTTGACGAGGAAGATGCGCTCGATCGCATCATCGCCAGAATTTCGCGACGCGCATCGTTTCATGCCGAGGATGAAGACCGCCTCAAGGCGCGAATGCATCTGCGCCGCAAGGGCGATCCGTCTTCGCACCCCGAGTGGCGCGATCCGGAGGCGGCGCTGATCGCGACGAAGCGGCTCGTCGGTCTCGCCGAAAAGCACGGCAAGCGCGTGCATGTGCTGCACGTCTCGACGGCGGAGGAAATGGAGTTCCTGCGCAATCACAAAACCTACGCCACGGTCGAGGTCACGCCGCATCATCTGACGCTGCAGGCGCCCGAATGCTACGAGCGTCTCGGCGCCTACGCACAGATGAACCCGCCGGTTCGCGACGCACGCCACCGGGCGGCGATATGGCATGCGCTGCAGTCCGGCGTGGTCGATGTCCTGGGCTCCGATCACGCGCCGCACACGCGTGAAGAAAAGGAGCACACCTATCCCGACACGCATTCCGGCATGACGGGCGTGCAGACGCTGGTGCCGACGATGCTCGATCATGTGAATGCAGGGCGGCTGTCGCTGCAGCGCCTCGTCGATTTGACCAGCCACGGGCCGCAACGGCTGTTCGGCATCAGGAACAAGGGGCGGATCGCCGTCGGCTACGACGCCGACCTCACCGTGGTCGATCTGAAGCGCCGGGTCAGGATCTCGAACGACTGGATCGAAAGCCGCTGCGGCTGGACGCCATACGACGGCGCAACGGTGACGGGATGGCCGGTCGGCACGTTCGTGCGCGGTCACAAGGCCATGTGGGAGGGCGAAATCAACGGGCCCGCGCGTGGCGAGCCCGTTCAGTTCCTCGAAGGCTTCGTTCGCTGAGGCGAGCGCGCGAAGCGGATGAGCATCAGCCTTCGCTGCCGGCCTTCGCGACGCGTGCGAGCCCGGCGGGCAGTCGCTTCAACACGTGCACCGTCGTCCCGACGCCCGCGATCGAAGCAAGGTGCGTGACGTTGCCGTTCGTCATGCGGATGCAGCCCGACGATGTCGCCGTGCCGATGGAGCTGACGTCGTTGGTGCCGTGGATGCGATAGAGCGTGCTGCCGAGATAGAGCGCCATCGCGCCAAGCGGATTGCGCACGCCGCCCTGCATGTGAACCGGAAGTCCGGGCTTGCGCGCGCGCATCTCCGCCGGCGGATACCAGTCGGGCCATGCGACCTTGCGCGAGATTTTTTCAACGCCCGACCATGCGAAGCCCTGCTTGCCGACAGCGATCGGATAGCGATACGCCGTCGTCGAGGAGAGAACGTAGTAGAGGCGGCGTCCGGCCGTATCGATAACGATCGAACCGGCGGCGTAGCTGTTCGGGAACGACACCTTGGGTGGAGCGACGGCCGAGATATTCGGTCTGCCGCCGCCCGTCAGCGTGCCTTCGCTTGCCGATGAGCGCGCATTGTCGTCGTCTTCGTCATCGCGTCCGCTGTTTTGCGGGCGGTCCCAATCCCAGCCCATTCCAAACAGCGGTTGCGGCGCCCGTTCGGCGCGCTGGCTGCTACGCTTCTGCTTTTTGGGGGGAACGTATCCGTAGTTTTGCTGGAATGGATGGAAGGCTTGCGCCGGTGCGGCGATGGCGCAGCTCAAAATAGCGGCTGCAAGAATACTCATACGCGTCATCAAACAAACCCTTGCTTTGCGTCTCGCTTGTAGCGGCACGCAATAAAGCAAAAGAAGACGCGGTGGCCACCCCTCTGCGGCAATTCGCAGTCAATCAGAAATTGCAGCCTGATTTCGGCGCACCGTCATTCGATGCGCTTGAACATCAGCCAATTGCCGTCGGCGGCGATGACGACGCACCACCACATCCAACGCTTTTTATCATGCATCTCAGCGGCTTTTGCCGGGCTGACGAGCCGATAGAGGTCGACTTCCTCAGCTGGCGTCAGCTTGTCGAGCGGACGCTCGGCCAGATAAGGCCAGATGTAGAGCAGGTTGTTCTCGATGTCGCTGCCGAAGGGCTTTGCCGCGGGCGGCATGTTCAGAAGCTCGATCAGGTTCGCGAGAATCTCCTGTCCCTTGCCATCGGCTGACTGTGTTTTGAGCGCCGCGATCGGATCGGTGGCACCGGGCGCGCCGATATCCGGCGTCCTGCCGCTCATTTCGAACACCGCCTTCAACTCGTCGATATTTCCCGAGCGTGCCGCCGTCAGAATGGCGTCGCGCAGATCGGCGACGTGTTCGGGAAGTTTTGGAGCTTGCACGCTTTCCCCAGCCGCAGCTCGCGAGACGTGGACAAGAGCAATGGGCGTCACTACGAGTAGAATCAGAAGTGCACGACCGATCATCGGAGCGGAGGCGTATCGGCGCAGCCGGGATCGTCTCGCCTGCGAGGAGAGTTTACTTGATGAGCGTTCCAGCATAGTCACCGAACCAATCACTTCCACCTGAGGCTCAAGACATCGCGCAGCCGGGTAACGGTCAGCGCAAATTCCACTCCCGGACGCGAGCACGCCCGCCTTGATGGACTATATTCCCAATCCCCTCATTATCCCTATCGGCATCATTGTCGGGATTCTCATCGCGGCGCCTGTTGGGCCTGTCAACGTGCTGTGCATTCAGCGCGCGATCGAGCGCGGATTCTGGGGCGGCATCGCAGCCGGCATCGGATCGGTGCTTGGCGATGGTCTCATCGCGCTCTGTGCCGGGCTTGGCGTTGGAACGATTTCGGGCGCTGTCGAAACACATCGCGCGATCATTCAGGCGCTCGGCGGAGTGGCGTTGATCGCGTTCGGCGCGCGCCTTTACTTCACGTCGCCACGGTTGCGGATCGTCTCGGAAGCCGAGGGCTCATCCGAAAGCCTCAGGGATTTCGTCTGGGACATTCCGCAGACGTTCTTTCTCACGATTACGAATCCGGGAGCAGTGCTCGGGCTCTTCGCCGTCTTCGGCGGCGTCAGCACCTTCGTTGAAGTTCATTCCACGATCGACGTTCTGCTGATGGTGGCGGCGATCGTCGGTGGCAGCATGCTGTGGTGGATCACGCTGTCACACATCATCAGCCGCTATCGTCACCGGATCGACTTGCGCACGCTGGCGTTCGTCAACCGGATCGCGGGACTGCTGCTCGGCAGTTTCGGCGCGATCCTTATCGCCGAAGTGATCTGGAAGGGCGGAAGTTTCTGACCGGCGCTTCGTGGCCGACGCGAGCGATTACTGGTCGCGGCGCGTGAGCGTGAATTCGCCTTCGACGACGCGCTTCTCAAGTCCGCGCGTCAGATGGATGACCGCGTCTTCCCCGTAAATCGCGACGAGATCGGTAAGCGCCGTGAACAACGCGGCATACGCCATCTGCTGCGGTTCGACCCCCGTGTCGACGCCCTCATCCCAAGCGGCCAAAATCAGATCGAGCGCCTTGAGCGTCGGATTTTTGGTGTCGATGTCTTCGAAACACTGCATACAATTTCCAGCCCGTTGTCCGCCCGTTGCGGGCGGTTCCCCTAACGGAGATTGTGGACTAGCACGAGCCTCGACGGAAGTTCTAAGCGGCCACAATTCACAGTAAACCGGCCGTTCAGCAACATCTGTCGCGCTGCGGTGCACGCGTGCGTCAGGGAAAGGCTTTGAGCAAGCCTTCCGACAGCGACGAGCCTTCCGAGAGAAATCGCGTGATCGCGGTCTGTGCCGAAGGGCTGCACGTATTATAGGTGCGGCTGTAGCTGCGATAACCTTGATTGAACGCGCGTGTGAGCTTGGCGCGGCGAAGTGCGCTCGATCCTTCCGCATCCATCAGGTCGCGCATCCGGTCGCGCCAGTACTGGCCCTCGTTGGCGCCGCAAAGCTCGCGCAGATAGTGAATCGCGCCGAGGATTTCCGAGAGACGGAGCAGGCGGTCGTCGTAAGGCTTGACGTCGGGAGCGGCAGTTGCGGCATTTGCGGTCAACCCTAGCGTGCCGAACGCGAGAAGAACCGCCAGAACGGCGTTCCGGCACGTGCCGCCAAGCGGAGCTTTTCTGACTGACCGTTGCATCGCAATTGCGCTTAAATCAGATTCTGGGCCGGCGGACGGCGGCATTCTTATAAAATATTCCGATGAGACGCGAAGGGCTTCGCAATGTGCTCCCGCTACAGTCTGATCTGCTCGCCGAACGACCTCTGCCTGGCGTTCGGAAGCATTGAGGTCGAGGATTTTCCGCCCCGCTACAACATCGCGCCGTCGCAGCCGGTCCTCATTCTCCGGGCGGGCGTCAAAGGCGGGCCGGAATTCCAGCTGGTGCGCTGGGGCCTCATTCCATCCTGGAGCAAGGACCCGGCGAAATTGAGCATGCTCGTCAATGCCCGCGCCGAAACGGCAGCCGAGAAGCCCTCGTTCCGAGGGGCGATGCGCCATCGCCGCTGTCTCATTCCGACGACCGGCTATTACGAGTGGACAGGCGCGCGCGGCTCTCGGCAGCCCCATCTCATCAAAGTGGCCGACCGCCCCGTTTTCGCGATGGCCGGGCTGTGGGAGGGCTGGCTCGGCGCCGATGGCAGCGAAATCGAGACGATGGCGATCCTCACCACGGCGGCGAACCCCGATGTCGCCGCCATCCACGACCGCATGCCGGTGATTGTCGCGCCAGAGCATTACGAGCGCTGGCTCGATTGCAGTTCCGGTAGCGAGAATGGAGTTCTGGACCTGCTCGGCCCGCCACCCACAGGACGCATGACCGTCTTGGCCATCAACCCGAAGCTGAACGACCCTCGCGCAGAAGGGCCAGACCTGCATCAGTCGCCGAACCCGACGCTTCTTTAGAATAGCGGGGCCGGGACGTTGCCACGGCCCTCGGGAAGAGATTTTCGACGCCTCCGGTAACCATGCCGACTCGCGGTGCCGCGCATTCGCGGCTAATCTCCATTAGGTCAAGAGCTTGACGATATCCGCTCGTATCAACGGCGCGGTCGAGGGTGATGTTGGTGCGTTGAGAGCGCGCGCGTGATGGGAGACGAGGTAATGGCGTACAGGGGCGAGGATCTTGATCTCAGGACTCCGCAGACGTGGACGGGCACTCCGGCGGAACTCGTAACGCCTGCCGAGATGCAGGCGGCGCAGAACGGAAAGCGTGGCGTCTATCGCTCCGGTCCGATCCTCGTCGACGAAACGGTGCTCGCCTGCTGCAATCTTGCCTACGACGTTGCTGTCGCGCATCGCGCCGGCGAAGTCCGCATCGAGCATCTCCTCAACGCGATGACGCGCATCGATGCCGCGATCGCATCGCTCGAGGCGCGCGGCATCCGCGTGCCGTCGCTCCGGCGCGAGACGGCGGCGATCGTTGCGGGAGACATTCCGCCCGCTGGCGGCAACGGCTCCGTGTCGCCGCGACGCTCGGACGAATTCGCCGATCTTCTGCGCCTCGCCGCCGCCTCTGCGAGCCGTCGTAATTCCGCGGCCGATGTCGACGACCTGCTTCAGGTGCTGCTCGATCACCGCTCCGATTTGCCGGGCTCCGATATCGTGCTGCGCTTCGCTCCGCGCGCGCCGTTGCGCGACGTCAGCGAGCCGTTGCCGCCGCTGACCCGATCAAACGCCGATCTGCGTTACACGGCATCGAGCGGCGTTCGCTACGTTTCGGACCAGACGCGGTCTTATCGTGGTGACAACTTGGGAAGTCCCACCGATGCGCTGCAGAACTCGCGCATCGAGGCGCTCGAGCAAATGGTTCGCGCTCTGAGCCAGGATTTTTCGAATGAGCGTAACATCATCTCGGGGCTCGTGCGGGATCTCGGCCGCGACGCGCAAGCCCATCAGGGCGACCAGGACCACCGCCAGAACGTCCTGCTGGATCGCATCGGAACGCTGGAACAAGCCGTGCTTGATACACGCGGAACCTCCGCGCCCTCCGACCAATCCCTCGTTACCAAGCTCGAGGATATCGAGGCTGGTCTTGAACTCCGCTTGCAGGAGATGTCGCAATCCTGGAGCGTGCTCTCGCAGCGCCTGCAGGACCTCGAAGGCTCCATTCGTGAGCAAGCGCCGTCCAATGGCGCAACCGTGGAGGACCTGCGAAACGCGGTCGATTTGAAGCCGATTTCGAGCCGCCTCGACATCATCGAGGAAGCGCTTCTCGGCGATCATCAGCGTCGCGGCGATAGCAGCGGCGAACTCGGCGAGCGCTTCGACAAGCTGCAAGGCGACGTCCAGCGCGCGCTTTCGACGACGACCGACGGCGGCCGCATCGAAACGCTGGTTGCCGGTCTCGAACACATCAACGGCCTCGCCAACAGGCTCGACGATCAGCATCGCATGGTCGCGCAGGTTACCACGAACCTCGCCGAACGCGTCGCGGGCGTCGAGCGCGCACTGACGGGCGAGATCGAAACGGCGGCCGCGAAATATCAGGCGTACGCGAACGATCTCTCCGAGCTGCACGATGCGCTGATGAAGCTCAACCAGAACCAGCACACGCTCGCCGGATCGATGGACCAGTGGCGAACCGACTCCGCGACCGATGTCGCCAACATTCTGAACCGGATCGCCGAGGTCGATCGCGACGCGGCGCTGCCGGTCGAGACGCTCAACCAGATCAACGCCCACATGGACACGATGAACCGTTTCGTCGTGGCACGATACCAGCGGCGGCACGGCTTCTGGTACTGGCTGTTCGGCACCGACGACTGGATGGGCGCGAGCTGGCCTTCCAAGAAGGAGCCCGAAACGCCAGCCTGAGGCTCGTTTTGGTGCAGGACGGAGCGAAGCGTTAAGCGTTCGGCGGCGGCGCGTGTTCGCCGTTAACCGCGCTGGCACGGACCGTGCGTCGCCGCGTGCTGACGGTTTCAATCCAGCACGCCCGGACGCCATGACAATTCATACCCATCTCGCCAACTCGCCACGTCTCGCCGACATTCTTTCTCCCGACCGGAACAGCTTCGGCGTCCTGCGCTTCGCGATGGCGACGCTGGTGCTCGTCTCGCACAGCTACCTCTACGCAGCCGGAACGTCGGTCGCGGAGCCGCTGCAACCTTGGCTCGGGCGCTCGCTTGGCGAATGCGCCGTACGCGTCTTTTTCATCCTGAGCGGCGTGATGGTCGCGCAAAGCTTCGATCGCAGTCGCAGTATCGTCGATTTCACCGTTGCGCGCGGGCTACGGATTTTTCCGGCGCTGATCGTCTGCGTGCTTGCCGTCGCGTTCGTGCTCGGACCTTTCGTTTCGACGCTGCCGGCTGGCGCGTATTTCAAAAGCACGGAACTCTACGGCTACGTCGTCAAGACGCTGACGCTCGCAACCGGCTCCGCGCCGCTGCCGGGCGTTTTTGAAACGAATGCCTACGCGGACTACGTCAACTCGTCCTTGTGGACGCTGAAATACGAAGTGGCTTGCTACGTAGCGCTCGGCCTGCTCGGCGTTGCGGGGCTGTTCGACGAGAAGCTTCGCTGGTTCGCGGCTGCGGGTCTTGGCGCGATCGTCGCGACCGTCTCGCTGTCGCTGCCGGCCAATCCGGACGATTACGGCTTCACGCAGAACCTCCGCTACTTCGTCGTTTATTTCTACGGCGGCGTGCTTGCCTATCTGCTGCGCGACTATCTGCGGATCTCCGGCGCGCTGCTGCTGCCGCTGTTTCTGATGTTTGTCGCCTCCGTGCAGACGTCGTTCGCGGAAGTGGGTGCCATGCTCTTTCTGGGTTACGGCGCGCTGTGGGCCGCGACGAAAACCTGGGGCCCGCTGCGCGGGCTCTGCAATCGCACCGACGCATCGTTCGGCATCTACATCTTTGCCGGTCCCGTCCAGCAGGCGCTTCTCTGGCTGTTCCCCGCGATATCACCGGTCGTGCTGACGCTGGTTGCGTTCGCAATCGTGCTGCCGCTGGCGATCGCATCGTGGCGCTTCGTCGAAAAGCCTTCGCTGCAGCTGAGGCCGGTCGTCACGAATTGGATCAGGACAGCGGGTCGTCGCGCGCTGCCGATCTCCGGCTGATCCCGCCCGCGTTCACCAAGTTCCGATCACTCACGGAAAACGCCCGGCAAGGGGTTGTGCCTGACCGCACGTCCGTGTTTTGATTAAGGAAGTGTTAATGGGCGTCAGGGTGCGAAGATGTTGCGTCGGTATCTGATCGTGAACGGAACGCTGACCGTTCTGATGTACGGCGCCGTCTGGGCCTTCGCGCCGTCCGTCCCGCACCTCGTCCAGTCGGCGCAATCGTCGTTCAAGACGTTCGCCATCGATAGCCCGCTGCTGCGGCCGGTCGTGGATCGCATCATCGTCGGACGCTGAGAATTTCAAGATTTCAATCGCGCGGTGCGGCCGCTCGCGCCAATCTGTCGTTGATGGCTTCGCCGAGACCGTGAGCCGGAATGGGCGTGACGGCGATGGTCGCTGCGCCGCTGCCGTCGAGCTTGCGTAGCGCCGCGAACAGGTTCGCCGCCGCTTCGATCAGATCGCCGGACGGGCTGATGTTGATCGTTGCCTTTGCGGGATGCTGCTCGACCGCGCCGAAGGCCAGCACCGCTTCGTGCGGTTCCCACGCCGTCGCGTTCAATCGAATTCTGCTGTTCGGTGCGTAATGGCTTCTGAGCTGACCGGGCGAGGTCAGATGCTCGCCGCTCTCGCTCGCTCGCGCGATTTTCTCGCCGAGGACCTTCTCGATCGCGTCCGCGGAAATCGCGCCTGGTCTGAGCAGAACGGGAGCCGCGCCCGCGAGGCTGACGACGGTCGATTCCAGCCCGCGCGGCGTTTGCCCGGCGTCGAGAATGACGGCGGCTCTGTCGCCCAGATCCGCCGCGACGTGCTCGGCGCGCGTCGCGCTGACATGGCCCGAGCGATTGGCGGAGGGAGCGGCGATCGGCCGTTGCGCGGCCTTGAGCAACTGGCGCGCAACCGGATGATCCGGAGACCGGAGCGCCACTGTCGGCAAGCCTGCGGAAACAAGTTCGCTGACGTCCGTCGTCTCGATGCGTGGCACGACGAGCGTCAGAGGCCCTGGCCAGAAAGCTTCCGTCAGCCGCCGCGCCGTTGCCGAGAACGATCCGATGATGACAGCCTGTTCCAACCCGAGCACGTGGACGATCAGCGGATTGAACGACGGCCGTCCCTTGGCGGCAAAAACGCGCGCCACGGCTTCTCCGTTGGTCGCGTCCGCCCCGAGGCCGTAGACCGTTTCGGTCGGAAATGCCACGAGGGCGCCCGAGCGGAGCAGACCACCGGCTTCCTCGATCCATTCCGCGTTCGCAGGCACGATCCTGCCTTGCATTCGTCCATCACCCGGTTTGCTACGGCTTCGCATCAAGCATAGTGTTCGGCAAACACGCAGAGGCCCGAGACACCACCCATGACTTATCAGGCTCCAGTAGACGACATCGTTTTCGCCCTCAAGACGGCAGCGGGTCTCGATGATCTTCTTCGTCGCGGGCTTTATGCCGGGCTCGATGCCGAAACGATACGGGCCGTCATCGAAGAAGCCGGAAACTTCGGCGCCGAAGTCTTAGCACCGCTCAATGCGCCAGGCGACAAGACGGGATCGAAATTTTCCGCTGGCTCCGTGACGACGCCGCCCGGTTTTCGCGATGCGTACCGGCAATTCGCGGAAGGCGGCTGGAGTTCGTTGCCCTGCGCCGAGGAGTTCGGCGGGCAGGGCTTGCCGGAGATCGTCTCGGCGGCGGTGGGCGAGATATGGAACGCATCGAACGTCTCGTTCGGGCTCTGTCCGCTGCTGACGCAGGGCGCGATCCACGCCATCGAGGCGGGCGGCACCGACGCGATCAAAGCCAAATATCTGCCGAACATGGTGGCGGGCAAATGGACCGGCACCATGAACCTGACCGAGCCGCACGCGGGCTCTGATCTGGGGCCGCTCACGACGCGCGCCGTGCCGCAGGATGATGGAACGTACCGCATCACGGGTACAAAAATTTTCATCACCTACGGCGAGCACGACATGGCGGAGAATATCATCCACCTCGTGCTCGCGCGCCGCCCCGACGCGCCGGCCGGAACGCGCGGCATCTCGCTGTTCCTCGTACCGAAGTTTCTCGTCAATGACGACGGATCGCTCGGCGAACGCAACGACGTCGTCTGCGCCGGGGTCGAGCATAAGCTCGGCATTATGGCGAGCCCGACGTGCGTGATGAAATTCGGCGAGAACGGCGGCGCGACGGGTTATCTGATCGGCGAGGAAAACCGCGGTCTCGCGACCATGTTCGTGATGATGAACGCGGCGCGGTTGGGCGTCGGCCTGCAAGGCGTAGGCGTCGCCGAACGCGCGACGCAGCACGCGATCGCCTATGCCAGGGAGCGCCGCCAGGGCAAAAGCTTCGCGTCGAATGGATCGACCGGCATGAGCCCGATCATCGAGCACGCCGACATTCGCCGCATGCTGCTGACGATGAAAGCGCTGACGCAAGCCGCGCGCATGATCTGTTTCGCGACGGCACGAGAGCACGACATCGCGCGGCTGTCGAACGATCCATCCGAGCGCAAGGCCGCGCTCGACAAGGCGGCGCTGCTGACGCCCCTCGCCAAAGCATTCTCGACTGACATCGCCAACGAGGTTGCGTCCCTTGGCGTGCAGGTGCATGGCGGCATGGGCTTCGTCGAAGAAACCGGCGCCGCGCAGTATCTTCGCGATGCGCGCATCCTGCCGATCTACGAAGGCACCAACGGCATTCAGGCAATCGACCTCGTCACGCGCAAACTGCCGCTCGCAAACGGTGGCGTGGTGAGCGCGTACCTTGCCGAGCTTGCGGACGTCATCGCGAAAGTCCGCACCTCCAACCGGCCGGAGTTCGGGCGCATGGCGCAGCGGCTGACCGAAGCGCTCACCGGCCTTCAAACCGCAACGCTGTGGATGGGCCTGATGTTGAAAAGCGAACCCGAGGCGGCGCTGGCGTCGGCGACGCCCTATCTGCGCCTGATGAGCCTGACGGCTGGCGGCACATATCTCGCGAAGGGTGCACTGTCCGAGGATGCTTCCTCGCCGCGTGTCGCACTCGCACGCTTCTTCGCGGAAAATCTGCTGACAGAAGCCGCAGGGCTTTCCGAAACCGTGCAAGGGGGTGCCCAATCCGTGCTCGTCGATGCACACGGACCGCTTTTCGCATGACGGGCGACGTCGAAATTTCAGTCGCGGACGGCGTCCAGGTGCTGCGCCTGACGCGGCCAGCGAAAAAGAACGCGCTGACCAGCGCCATGTATGGGGACCTGTGCGACGCCTTCGACAGAGGCGATAACGATCCCGCGATTGCAGTCCATCTGATCACGGGCTCAGCCGGAGTCTTTACCGCTGGGAACGACCTCGGCGATTTTCTCGCAACCGCGCAGGGCACCGGCGATCTCGGCGCCAACGTGCGCCGTTTCGTTTATCTGCTGCCGATGATCCGCAAGCCGCTGATCGCGGCGGTCGACGGCGTGGCGATCGGCGTTGGAACGACCATGCTGTTTCACTGCGATCTCGTTTACGCGACGCCGTCGTCGACGTTCGCAACGCCATTTCTAAGTCTCGGTCTCGTTCCGGAAGCCGGATCGAGCGTGCTCATGCCCCGTCGCATGGGCTATGCGCGCGCCTTCGAAATGCTGGCGCTGGGTGAAACGCTTTCCGCCGAGCAGGCCGTGCATGCGGGGTTCGTCAACAAAATCGTTTCGTTCGATCGGCTCGAAGAGACGGCTTTGGCGGCTGCGCGGCGGCTCGCGAGCATGCCGCCCGAAGCGCTGGCGGTGACGCGCAGCCTCATGCGCGGCAACCCCGCCGAAATTTTGCAGCAAACGGACAAAGAGGTCAGAGCCTTCCGCGAGCGGTTGTCCTCGCCGGAAGCCCTCGAGGCATTTACCGCGTTTCTTGAAAAACGATCCCCCAATTTCCGCAAACCTGTGTAGCGCACTCTTACGCCCGAGCGTGCGGCGCGCTAGCATGCCCTTTGATCGCGCTTCAATAAGAGAGAACAAGAATGGCGTCGCTCAAGGGCAAAACCCTCTTCGTCACGGGCGCGAGTCGCGGCATCGGACTGGCGATCGCGAAACGCGCGGCGCGTGACGGCGCCAACATCGCGATCGTCGCGAAGACATCCGATCCTAACCCCAAGCTCGAAGGCACGATCCATACCGCTGCGAAAGAGATCGAGGACGCCGGCGGCAAGGCGCTGGCGATCGCCTGCGATATTCGCCGCGAAGACGAAGTTCAGCGCGCCGTCGAGCAGACAGTTTCCACGTTCGGCGGCATCGATATTTGCGTCAACAACGCCAGCGCGATTTCTCTCACGCCGATCGACAAAACGGACATCAAGCGTTTTGATCTGATGTTCGGCGTCAACACGCGCGGAACGTTTCTCGTTTCGCAAGCATGTCTGCCGCATCTCAGAAAAGCGAAAAACCCGCATGTTCTGACGTTGTCGCCCCCGCTCGACATGAAGGCGCAGTGGTTCTCGGGTCACGTCGCCTATTCGATCGCGAAGTACGGCATGAGCCTTTGCGTGCTCGGCCTCGCCGATGAATTGAAAAGCGACGGCATCGCCGTCAACGCCCTCTGGCCGCGCACTGCAATCGCAACGGCCGCCGTACGCAACATTCTCGGCGGCGATAAGATGATGCGCATGAGCCGTTCGCCCGAGATCGTCGCCGACGCCGCTCACCTTGTTTTTCAGCAACCGGCGAAGTCGTTCACCGGCAATTTTCTCATCGACGATACATTCCTTCACTCCGTTGGCGGCGTCACCGATTTCGAGAAATATCGCGTCGATCCATCGGTGCCATTGGTGTCCGACTTTTTCGTTCCGGCCGATAGCAGACCGCCACCCGGCGTGACGGTGGCGCCGTACTCGAACCTCAGCTGATCGCACGGCGAAAAGACTATCAAAAAACGGCAGGCTTCATGACGACGATTCTCATCACGCATCCGGCCTTTCTCAATCATGATACCGGCGAGGGCCATCCCGAACGTCCCGACAGGATGCGTGCGATCGACAAGTTTTTGAGTGACGCCAGCTTTGCCAAATTGGATCGCAGGCTAGCGCCCTTGCGGGACGACGATCTGGACTTCGTCGCCCTGGCGCACCGGCAGGACTACGTGCAGGGCCTCAAGCGGTTCGCCGAAACGGTCAAAGAAGGCCAGCACCACATCGATGGCGACACGGTCGTGTCGCCCGGCAGCTGGGAGGCGGCACGCCGTGCCGTCGGAGCCGGTCTCGACGCCGTCGACCATGTCGTCAGCGGTGCGGCCGCCAACGCCTTTTGCCAGGTGCGCCCCCCGGGGCACCACGCCGAGAGCAATCTCGCGATGGGATTTTGTTTGTTCAACAACATCGCGGTCGCCGCGCACTATGCGCGCGCGAAGCACGGGGTTGAACGCGTCGCGGTCGTCGATTTCGACGTCCATCACGGCAACGGGACGCAGGAAATCTTCTGGTCGAACAAAAATTTGTTCTATGGCTCGACGCACCAGATGCCGCTATTTCCAGGAACCGGCGCGTTACAGGAGACGGGCGCCGGCAATATTTTCAACGCGCCGCTCAGGGCGGGTGACGGGCGCTATCATTTCGAGGAAGCGTTTCGAGACCGAATTCTCGCGCCGCTCCATAATTTTGCGCCGGACCTGATTATGATCTCGGCCGGATTCGACGCGCATCAGCGCGACCCGCTCGGCGGGCTGGAACTCGTCGAGGAGGATTTTCGCTGGGCGACCGAGGCGGTGGCGGAGGTCGCGCGCCGTCATGCAAATGGCCGACTCGTATCGATTCTCGAGGGCGGGTATGATCTCAGGGGACTCGCGCAATCCGTCGCAGTGCACGTCTCGGCGTTGATGCAGGCCGGCTCCTGAGTAAAAGACGCTAACGCCAACACGATAGAGCCGCAGGGCAAAATTTATGACCGAACCGAAAGTACCGGCCAAGACGCTCGACGACATCAAGGCGATGACGTTCGAGCGCGCGCTCAAAGAACTCGAAGCGATCGTCGGGCGGCTCGAACGTGGCGATGTCGATCTCGAGGAAAGCATCACGATTTATGAACGCGGCGAAGCGCTGCGCGATCATTGCGACCGCCTGCTGAAAGCGGCCGAAGCAAAAGTCGAAAAACTGACTTTGGGGGCCGACGGAACGCCGAAGGGAACGACCCCGCTCGACAAGGATAATGGCGCGCCATTTTGAGCTGTGACGTAAAAATTTCGCCGGCGCAGAGAATGTAGTACATAGTCCAGTGCGGCAAGCCCGCGCACTATTCATCTTGAGCGTCCGACCCGTTGGGGAGCGCACTGATCAGCGCTATGAACGGCATGAGCATCCGCCTATTTCCCTCAGGTTGCGATGATCGGCAGACTTTCCGTTAAGTTGGGGTAATTCCGTGAGCAAGACACCGCTACTCGATCGCATCGGGACACCTCACGAGCTTCGCCGGCTCGCTGAAGATCAGCTTCCGCAGCTGGCGGACGAATTGCGCGCGGAAATGATCGACGCCGTCTCGGTGACGGGCGGCCACTTGGGCGCAGGCCTTGGCGTCATCGAGCTGACGGTCGCGCTGCATTGGATTTTCAACACGCCGGAAGATCGTCTGATCTGGGACGTCGGACATCAGGCGTACCCGCACAAGATTCTGACGGGACGGCGCGATCGCATTCGCACGCTGCGTCAGCCGGGTGGGCTGTCGGGTTTCACGAAGCGCGATGAGAGTCCCTACGATCCATTCGGCGCCGCGCATTCCTCGACATCGATTTCGGCGGCGCTCGGCATGGCCGTGGCGCGTGACCTCAGCGGCGGCTCGAACAACGTCATCGCAGTGATCGGTGACGGCGCGATGAGCGCCGGTATGGCCTACGAAGCGATGAACAACGCAGGCGCGCGCAACGAACGCCTGATCGTCATCCTGAATGACAACGATATGTCGATCGCACCGCCGACCGGAGCGCTGTCGGCCTATCTCGCGCGCGCCACATCCAGCGGTACGTATTTGCATCTTCGCGATTACGCCAAGCAGTTGGCCAAGATGCTTCCGAAGCAATGGGAGCGCCGCGCCGCCCGCGTCGAAGAATACACCCGCCACATCTGGCAGGGCGGCGCGTGGTTCGAGGAACTCGGTTTCTATTACGTCGGCCCGATCGACGGTCACGACTTCAACCAGCTGCTTCCGGTTTTGAAAAACGTCCGCGATGCCGAGCAGGCGCCGATCCTCGTGCATGTCGTGACGAAGAAAGGCAAAGGCTACGCGCCGGCGGAAGCTGCCGACGACAAGTATCACGGCGTCAACAAATTCAACGTCGTGACTGGCGCGCAGGTCAAGCCGAAGCCCAACGCCCCGAGCTATACCAAGGTTTTCGCCGACAGCTTGATCGCGGAAGCGCGCAAGGACGATCGCATCGTCGCGATCACGGCGGCGATGCCGTCCGGCACGGGGCTCGATTATTTCGGCAAGGAATTCCCCGAGCGGACGTTCGACGTCGGCATTGCGGAACAGCATGCAGTGACATTCGCAGCCGGCTTGGCGACCGAAGGCTACAAGCCGTTCGCGACGATCTATTCGACGTTCCTGCAGCGCGCCTACGATCAGGTCGTGCACGATGTCGCGATCCAGAATCTGCCTGTGCGTTTCGCTCTCGATCGTGCCGGACTTGTCGGCGCCGACGGCGCGACGCATGCGGGCTCATTCGATATCTCCTATCTCGGTTGCCTGCCGGATTTCGTCATCATGGCGGCGGCGGACGAAGCCGAACTCGTTCACATGGTCGCGACGCAGGTCGCGATCGACGACAGGCCGAGTGCGTTGCGCTATCCGCGCGGCGAGGGCGTCGGCGTGGATCTGCCGCAATCGGGCGTCGCGCTCGAAATCGGCAAGGGGCGCATCGTTCGCGAAGGCTCCAAGGTCGCGCTGCTCTCGCTCGGAACGCGGCTCGCGGAATGCATGAAGGCGGCCGATCAGCTGCAATCGTTCGGGCTGTCGACGACGGTCGCCGACGCGCGTTTCGCCAAGCCGCTGGATACGCGCCTGATCCGCGACCTCGCGCTCAATCATGAAGTGCTGGTGACGGTCGAGGAAGGCTCTGTTGGCGGCTTTGGCAGCTACGTTCTGCAGTTCCTCTCGGACGAAGGATTGCTCGACCGTGGCCTGCGCGTGCGCACCAAAGTGCTGCCCGACGTGTTCATCGATCACGGCAAGCCGGAAGCGATGTACGAAGACGCGGGTCTGAATGCGTCAGGAATCGTGAAAACGGTATTCGCCGCGCTCGGACGCGCAGACGTCGTCGGCGAGCGTGCGTAACGCAATTCTTTTTCGAGGCATAAAAAGGCATGGACGAAGCCCGGCAGAACCGGGCTTCGCTGGAAATTACTGCACCGTGATGGTGACGACCGGAGACTCGACCGGCGGATCGGTCGGGATGTGGTTTTTATCGCCGAGCAGAAGCTGCAGCGTATGCTTGCCGGGCTTAAGCTCGACAGTCGCTTCCGTCTGTCCCTTGCCGTAATGGACGTGATGCTCGTCCTTGGGGATCGCGGAATTCAAATCCGGAATGGCGGAATCGATGAGCAGATGATGATGACCGCTGTTCGGATTGTCGGTGCCGGCCGGTGCGATCTCGACGCCTTCGGCGCCGAATTTCACCGTGACGGGACTGGTAACGGTCGCGCCGTCAGCCGGTTCGATGATAAACACCTTGGCGCCCGCGGGTGCAGGCGTGCGTTCGCCATCCGCCAAGGCACTTATAGGAAATGCCAATGCAAGAAATGCGCTGGCAAATGCGAGTCTCATGAGTTTCCCTCCAATTTCAGATACGGCTAAGTGGGAAGCAATCCAGCTATAATCAATGATGCAAAAATCGGCAAATATATGCGGCTTGATTTGGCACTCGTAGCCCGCGGACTGGCGCCGTCGCGTGCGCGCGCACAAGATCTGATCCGGCGCGGCTTCGTCAGCGTTGCGGGTGAGCCGTGCCGCAAGCCCGCAATGGACGTTGCGGAGCCGAAGCTTGTCGAAGTCTCGAAGGACGCTCCCGGCTACGTATCGCGCGGAGCCGAAAAGCTCGCGGCCGCTCTCGATCAGTTCGGGTTCGATGCGACGGGCGTTGTTGCGCTCGATGTCGGCGCATCGACCGGAGGTTTCACGCAGGTTTTGCTCGAACGCGGCGCGGCGCAAGTTTTCGCCGTCGACGTTGGCAGCGCGCAGTTGCATGACGATGTGAAATCCGACGCGCGCGTCGTTTCGCTCGAGAACTGCGACGCTCGCACTCTGACACGCGAGCATGTTCCGGTTCCCGTTGGAGCCGTCGTCATCGACGTCAGCTTTATTTCCGTGACAAAAGTTTTGGGCCACGTCTTGCCGCTCGCAGCATCCGGTGCTTGGCTCGTTGTGCTGGTCAAGCCGCAGTTCGAGGTCGGGCGCGAGCGCGTTGGTAGCGGCGGCATCGTTCGCGATGAAGCGGCGCGCCGTGACGCTGTCGATTCCGTTCGCGCCTGGCTTCAGCAACAGCCCAGCTGGCGCGTCATCGGCGAGATGGAATCTCCGATCTCGGGCGGTTCCGGCAACATCGAATTCCTGATCGGAGCGCGCCGCGATGTCTGACGAG
>ERZ778027.2953-NODE-2953-length-18700-cov-11.706785_pt1 | contig 18700 bp, 23 predicted proteins | sample MGYA00375757_ERZ778027 | MGnify/ENA primary metagenome ERZ778027 (study PRJEB29350, sample SAMN05389817) | bioreactor metagenome | isolation source: Ammonium sulfate bioreactor | place: South Africa: University of Cape Town | collected 2014-02-18 ... | reverse complement strand
ATTAGGATTCGATTTTATTGATGCCGTTTGCGTATCAACAATTAAAACAAAGAAGAAAGAACCTGAGAAGATTCGTCAAGAATATGTTCAATCACGATCTTATTTGCTTGATGCAATTATCAAACATTCTCTTCGAAGACCATTAACTATTGACGGTTGGTCAAGAAGAGTCCTTATTTTTGCACGATCATTGTACAATTCTTTTGCTAAATGGCTTTCATGGTTTGGCATTCAACAAGCAGCTTTACGACCAGAATTAATTGGAATGTTTCTCGAATTACATTATTCACATGAAGATGCAAAACGTGAAACAGAAAAATTAATAATGGAGCTAGAACAAGAAGACCTATTAGCTCCATATCAGACTATCGAAGTTAAATAAACATTAAATTCGTTTTATTTAATTTAATAAAGATGAATTAAAATATTTAAAATAAGGTGGTGAAGGTAAATTAGGATCTGTGCCACTATAAATCGGTGCTTTTTTGAAATCACACGGTGTTTCACGCCAAAGATATCGAACACCAACGACTTGTTTTCCGACACATGTACTATTTACAGAGATTGTTACTGTTAAACCATTTTGACTAATTATAGGCGATGTATACCATCGACCATATTTTTCACAGAGAGCTCCACCACAACAAACCTATTCATAATCATTTTCATTTTTGTCGAAATAGAAGAAGAAAACTTACATCGAATCCATTGTAACTTCGTAATTCACCAATACTTGATACATCTCGATAGGTTAAATTCAATGTTGTACCACCATTGATATAACTTATGTTTTGAACAAGTGGACCTTGAAATTCAACTGGCTTTCCATAAGCAACAGCAAGACCTGAACGAGATAAACGATAGCCAACATCTTCCTTTGTAGCCGTATGAACACCATGTGGATCATCACGAAGATCACATGCAACTGCCATAAACACTTTGGGAACAACATCATTTGGAACATAACCAATACGAAATGTTTGTAACCAACGTGTTACTGTTTTTGATCCAATACTTTCAGTATTATTCGGTTCAGTTCCCAATTGAACAAAACCAAATGGAAATTGACTATCCGTATTACCATTTGTACGATTATTCCATATTTCTCTCCAACGTGTAATCATTCGAGCAAATGAACATGCATATCTATCGATGATAGGACCACCATTAGCTTCGCCTTGATACCAAATCGCTCCGTAGATTACCATTCGTGTAAATGGATGAATTACACCGTTATATAAACAAGAATAATTTGTTGGAATTGGAGTACTTTCACTATTGTACATCTCGATTTCGGTGTTTTCCTCAGGTCTATTCATACACAAATGAATTATTCACTAACCAAATTGAAATAAACTTACTGTGTTGCATTACAATCTTTTAAAGCTTCAGGTGGCATCCAAACTTCAATTGCTGTACCAACATAAGCACCAACCATCAATCCAATTGGACGATTATCTAATGCTTGATGAATCATTCGACCATAGAGCCAACAAACAGCTGAAAAATAGGCCCATTGACTGCCGTTGACACTTTCAGGCGAGGCTACTGACCAATTTTGAGTAATATGTTCCAATTCATCGAGAGCAATAGCCGATGGAATCGATTCAGCAGTAAACAAACGTATTTTTGGATACTTTCCAGCATTGGCTATTTCAATACTACCATTATAAATCAAATTCACTGTCAGCACCATATTCGATTGACCTGAACATAACCAAACATCACCAAATAAAACATCATGTAAAGTAATTGTTACATTTCCTTGAGATGATGGTTGCGTGACATTTATATCGAATGGTCCTTCATCGGAAACAGGATCTAGTGTGACTGACCAAATACTTTCACCAGCTGCATTGTCTGCTTGTGAATTACTGATTGTTGTGTAACTTTGATTATTTATCGAGAGATGAGTGACTCGACTTTGATCTCCATATCCCCAAATCACAGCTCGTTGTGGAGCTCGTTGAAGAACCATATGATCTTGAAAATAATTAGCAAAACGCGGAACACCATTACTTTCAATAGCAAGCAACGAGACAAATGCCACGAGATAATTTATATAAATATTCATATTTATTGTTTCTTTACTACATTACTGCAGATATATATATAAGGTGCATTTTAGATATCTTATCTATTTTCTTTTTTGATACAAATCAGAAATAATCAAATCTATTTTTTGCTTGTAATTTCTTCATTTGAATATTGACTCAAAAGGTATCCTCAGACATGATTAGATTCCATCAATACAAACTAAACTATCGTCATAAGAAATTTCGTAAAATGGTCTTCAGTTATACTGCTGTTTCTCTCTCCATTATTTATCGATGGCGTTCCTCAACGACATATGTGATTACATTCTTCTTGATTTTTAATATACATATAGATGCATTTTTTTCTCTCTTTTCGATTGCTTCAAATCCATGTTTGTCTATCATATGAGTCTATTTAGATGCTTATTATGTTCTTTCCTGTCAGTTTTAAAAAGAAAGCCCCTTTCAATGACGACATAAGTATCTCAAGTTATGTTGTAACTCATGATTAAAGCCACTATGTCATCAATGAATTCCCGTTTCATTTCATACAATATTAAACCTTTGATTGTTGTTATCTTGTTATTTATTTTCACCTTTAATATGTATTCACCAAAGATTATGATTAATAATCAGAGAATTTCTCATCAATTATCAAACAAAACGAATAATCCAAAAGTTATAACTTCTGAAAATGCAGCAGTTATTGTAGAATTCCGATCGACTCCACTTCTCGTAACAGTCGTATTAAATGTTATTCAAAATATTCCAGAAGATTGGCCAGTTCAAATATTTCATACAACATCAAATTCTCAGTTCATTCGAACATCTCGTTTAGCAAAATATATTCAAACGGAGAAAATTATTTTGACTCATCTTAACGAATATACGGGCAATTTCGCTCATTATATCAATTTATTATTTGGGAATATTTCCTTTTGGCAATTAGTTCAAGGTGAAAAGAATCTATTTTTTCAAATCGATTCGATTATGTGTTCGAATTCACCACATAAAATAACCGATTATTTAGAATATGATTATGTTGGAGCACCTTGGGCTCACTTTCAAGGTCTTGTAGGTAATGGAGGTTTTTCTCTACGTAGTAAAAGTAAAACGATTACTCTTCTACAAAAAACATTCAATTCTTCTTCACGATATGACGGCAACGAGAATGAAGATGTATGGTACGCAAGAAATATGCCAACAGTGGGCCATGTTGCTCCTTCGCATGTAGCAAAATCATTTGCTGTTGAAACAATATTTTATCCGTATCCAATGGGAGTTCATAAAACGGAACTGAGAGTTACAGAATTGAAGCAACTTTGTGATGTTTGTCCTGAAGCTCGATTAGTACCACCTTTTTGTAAATCATAGATTCATTATTCAAATAAAAAAAAACTATAGTATTTATTTTATCTGGATTTCGAAATTAATGACTCAAAAGATTTTAATATAAGGTGGCGAAGGTAAATTAGGATCTGTACCACTATAAATAGCAGCTTGTTTGAATAAACAAGGCGTTTCTCTCCAAAGATAACGAAGACCATATAACGATTGACCAACACATGAATTATTAACTTGAATTGTTAATGTTAAATCGTTTTTATTTGAAATCAATGATGGATACCAATAACTATCATTAGAACATTGAATTCCTTGACAACAAACTTCGAATCCATTTGAATTTCTTAGATCGATCGTTGAAACAGATGTATAAGTTAAGTTTATTGTTTGACTACCAACTGAATAGTCAATAGTTTGAACAATTGGCCCTTGAAATTCAATTTGTTGATTATAAGCAACTGCAAGTCCCGAACGAGAAAGTCGATAGCCGACATCATGTTTCGTTCGAGGATGAATTCCATTTGGATCATCTCGTAGATCACATGCAACAGCCATAAATACTTTTGAAACGACATTATTTGGAACATAACCAACATTAAATGTTTGTTGCCATCGAAGCATTGGAAATCCACCAACATATGACATATTATTTGCCCATGTTGATAACTAAAGATCAATCAAAGCGATTAGTTACATTGGTTGAGTTGAAAATGAAAATTACTTGAACGAAACCAAATGGAAATTGTAATTCTGTATTACCATTTGTTCGTTGATTCCACAATTGTCGCCAAGCATTGATCATTCCAGCAAATTTACAAGCATATGTTGGATTACCAACATTAGACTCTCCTTGATACCAAAGAGCGCCATAAATAACCATTCTTGTAAATGGATAGATCATCGAATTGAATAGACATGAATGAATATACGGTGGAGGCCATGTCACATTATCATTTCTTTGAGAGCTAACAGGAAGAACATATTGAGTAGTCGTACTATTACATTGTTGAAATACTTGCGGTGGCAACCAAACTTCGATGGCAGTTCCATTCCATGCTGTAGCAACAAGTCCAATCGGACGTCCATTCAATGCTTGATGAATCATACGACCATATAACCAACAAACAGCTGACATATAAGTAAATGGTGGTCCTCCAATGCTTTGTGCCGAAGCAAGAGACCAATTTTCACGTATGGCAAGTAGTTCTTCAACAACTACTAAAGATGTACTTGATACGCAGTAAATACTCGAATCTTTGGGAAATTTCCAGCATTTACAATTTCATCTGTACCATTGAATATTTGAATAACTGACATTTGCATATTCGATTGACCTGAACATAACCAAACATCACCAAATAAAACATCATGTAATGTAATCGTTACATTTTCACTGGATGACGATGGTTGTGTCACATGAATATCAAAAGGTCCTTCATCTGAAACTGGATCCAATGTTACTGACCAAATACTTTCATTTTGTCCATTCTTTATTTCTGATTCACTGATTGTTGTGTAAGTTCGTCCATCGATTGTTAATGTAGTCAACGTATTTGAATCACCAAAACCCCAAACAATGGCTCGTTGTGGTGCTCGTTGCAAGACCATATGATCTTGTAAATAATTAGCAAAACGAGGTATACTTTGACCTTCAATCAGATTTATTCAGTTAGTTAGTTAGTTAGTTTTTAACATTTAAATCAACAAAAACTCACATTGATCAAGAAGAAGAAAGAAGACTAAAATACTCAACTGAGCAACTTTCATTTTCATTTTCAACACAATGAAAAGATTATTCTTTTTCTCAGGTGCACATAGATAAGTAAAAACTGTTTACAGAACTTTCTTTTCTTCGTTGACAAGATTCGTACTCCTTAGGAATCGTCATTAATATCTAAACATACGGATAATAAGAAAAAAACTAAAGTTGTCAACGAAATTGACATTGATGAATAACTTTCTCTTTTTCATAATATAATAAAACCAACTTGTGTCTATTTTCTTCTGTAAGACGTGTCTAGATGATACAAATGCGAAGTCTATTAATATATTTCCCTCTGATTCTTTTCTTTGGTTTGATTTCAAATGTAAAATCATTAATTTTACTTGAAAATCAATTTGAACTCTTTGTTCACAAAGTAGCCTCGAAATTTCACGATGATTGGCGTGAACTATTTCATCAACAGAATCCAACCGATCGCAATCGTTTTAAATTAACAACAGATACTCATCGATACAATTCATCAGACTTTATCTATCCAATGATTCTCACAGTTGGCTCGTGTTTTGTTCATCGAAATCTTAAAGTCGCACGTAATCGTTGGAATTCTTCGTTAGTTTATGTTGACATATTAAATATGAATTATGATGAATTGCCTGATGATTGGGCACGTGAAAATCGAGCAACAGCACAAGTCGCTTGTCAACAGATTCTTTTTGCTGTGAAGAAAAAACGGATTTTCGATAGGAATTTGATTGAACAATTTTCGAAAGAAATTCATCGACAATGGATCAAACGAAATCAATTTCGAACGAATAAAGATTTACTTTTAGCCTATGAAAATTTACCAGATATCGAAAAAGAAAAAGATCAACGAGCGATATTAATTGCATGTCAATTGTTTAATCAACTTCGACTTTATTCGAATCTTCATTCATCACCGATTGACATTATTCAATAGTCTCTGTGTGCGTGTTCATTTAGAATACTTTTCATAAGAAAACAGATTTCTCTTCGAGGCATCGATCGATCGATTGATTGATTGGTCATTATTTCTTTCTTGAGAAAAGATTTATCAAATAAACTTCACAGTATGCTCGCAGACAAAGACGAACCGTCCTCCACCTGTCATTAATTAGGTAACTCTGTTACAGCATCGCGATTCATCATCTTAATTTATTCAATGAACAAACAAGATTTACGTCGTTTTTTTTTCTGTTCTCTTGTGATCATCAGAGATAATGATTGTTTTTCTTTTCTGTCCATCAGACAATATAAAAACCTCAAATGATTGTCTGACACGAACTAATATGAACATAAATCCATGATAAAAGAGAAAAAAAAACGATATTTTATGGTCGTTAGAAATGTGTCATCGACACACACACGCGTGCGCGCGCCGGGAAAAGAGAAAAAGATGATTATCGTCATCGTTCGTACCTCTTGAAGATCAATCCAACACAGGAAGACAAACTCACAACGTTTTCTTTTTCTGTTCTCGAAGGATGACGCCCATCGTCCATCACACATCTTCATTTGCGAGTCTCAACAATATGAAAGAGAGAAAGCGAACGAGAGGAAGAGAAGAAAGACCACAATTATGACATACAACGAGATATACTCGCAGAAAAGAAGAAGAAGAAAAGGAAAGCAAGAGTTTTTCTTTTGCTCTCTCTCTCTCGCTCTCTCATTTCTCTTTGTTCTTGTTTCACATTGATTCAATCATCAATGATGCCGTCGTGGTCAACACACAAGTTTCTCTTTCAATATTTGATCTTATGTCTCTTCTGTTTGATTGAAATCTTCTCAACAAATGATTATCAACATCAACTATTGAAAGTCAATGTTGGACAAGATCTCACGTTATCTTGTCTCTTCGATGAAGACAAACTCGAGCAGGTAAAGATCGATCTTCTTTTTTTTTGTTCGTTGTTTATTTACAAATCAACAAACATTCTTTGATCTGTCTGAAATGTATCTTTATTAAAATCGAATTCGTCTGTTCTCTTTTAATAATCAAGTTGCTTGCCGATGTCCCTGATGAGTAGATTTGCGTAACATGCGTCAGCTTGTCGAATAGATTGATCATTTTTTTGTTGCATAGGTCAATGACAATTAAATTCAGCGTTTGAGAGTCTCTTCATCACGACAATTGAACATATGTTGACTGATTAACGAATACTTGAATGAGACGTGTCGAGATAACAAAAGAAGAAGAAGAAGAGTCTTAAGATTGAATAGAAACACTAATTGCTTTGTTTTAGGTCTCGTTTATGCGTCAAATGACAGGTGATATTCTGTCACTTGGCTCGGAATTATTCGTTCATCAATCTCATATTCAGTTGCAACGATTTTCGTCGAATCGTTTAGATTTAAAATTATTATCTGTTCATGAAAATGACTCAGGAATTTACACGTGCATGTCGAATGATGAACGATTAATTTCTTATTTCGTCGAAGTTTTCGGTAAGTGGAAAACAATCGAAAAAGATTTGTTCCAGATGTTTTGTTTTTTTGTTTGTCTTCATCGGATCATTAATAAAATTAGTCTCGTCTCGTTGTGAAAGGAATAATCAACTAGATTCAAATTGAATATCATTTATCTTCTTTCATTCGACCGAAGCCCAAGTCGATTCTCGAGAATTGAGCTCGATATGTTTATCTTGAACGTAGTGTTAATAATCTTGACAGGCATCTCGATAAATTAGCGTTAATGATCCAACCGTATGCCGAACAGATTTCTTGACCTTTTCGAGTCGTATCAATGAAAATAGGAATCGATTAGATCATTGATTAAACTCTTTTTTTTCTCGCCTTTCAATTGAATAATCAACAAAAAGGTTAGAAAAATATGTTTTTGTTTTAGTTCCACCTCGTTTTGTATCGTATTATCCGCTGGAAGGAAGTGTGTCGTATGCAGAAAATTCTTCGATGAATTTATCTTGTTATGCATATGCAGTTCCACAAGTCAATTTAACTTGGATTTTTAAAGATAAAAATAAACGAATTCAAAGTATTAGAAAATTCGATTTCTGCGAATGAAAAGATTTCAATTTATTGTTCAGATATTCATCAAGGAGAAAATCTAGTTATTTCGTCGGTTGATTCGAGTAACAGTGGTTTATACGAATGTATTGCATCGAATCAGTATCATGCAGCGATCAGTCGAGCTTTTTATGTCACTGTTCAATGTAAATCAAAACAAAATCCGATGAAAATGACATTGAATTTTGATATAATATGATTATTTAGATTCCCCTCGTGTATTTATCCTAAATGACAAATTAATAAATTCAGTTTATGATTCGATAGTGATCAAATGTCGAATATGTTCGATTCCTGATGTTTATCAAATTATTTGGTTGAAAGAACAACAAGAAATCAACGCGAGAAATATTCATATTCAAACACAGACTATCAATGATCAATGTTCAATTTCAATTCTGAATATTATCGTAAGACGAGAATGACGAACAACAAATAACATTTTCTTTGTTTTGTTTATTGAAGAACATTGATGAAGATCAATTTGGTGAATATGAATGTCGAGCTGAGAATGGTTTAGGTTCGAGATCAGATTGGATTTTAGTCGAACGAAGTCCACAGCAAAGAAAACTCAAACAGAAATATTCGTCCGAAGAAATCAATCGAAATGGTCGTACAGCTTTACTAACAAATAAATTTACAAAGAAAACGAAAAATCAAACTGAAGATTTTCAATTCAACGAACTTCTTCTCTCGAGTTCAATACGAATATCATTTTCATTTTTGTCATTCGTCCTTTTATCTTTGATTTTATTCTAAAAAAAATATTTGTCTCAGTGTCACAACAAATCATTCCGGTGAATCAATGTGTCTCTTTTGTTCTCGAATAAATCTATCGTCAAAACTTTCCTTTTCCTTTTTTGATTAAAAACGTGTTTGACATGAACCACGATAATTAACCTTGTTAATCGTTCCACATCGCGGAATCGAACAATGTCGTCGTGCATTGTCAATGGAATACAAAAGGTGTTCATTTACGATTACATCATCGGCACGATTATTTAGATTTATGATTATGAGAAACAATCTATCAAGAGAAATACACAAATGAAAACGAGATTAGTCTTTCGAGACAATCTCTCGCTCTTTTTTTTTATTCGAAATAAAATAATTTTTTTGAAAGTGAAATAAGATTATTAATAATTTAAATGTCATTTGGAAAAGAAGATTAACAAAAGAAAAGATTTATTGAAAGTGTGCAACACTCGGAAATGGACCTTTTTTGTCTGTTCTTCAAGGATAATTATCTCAAAAGTAAAAGTAACTTTTGTTTGATTCTCATCAAACAAAACAAATTGCTTTTGCCGATAGATTCTTCTTCTTCTTCTTCTCTTTGTACAATTATTCACCGAGACACATGCGAACACAGGAAATATTTACCTTCGGCGTTTTATACATCTAATTTTTTTCGTTGTTCGAGCGTTTTTTTTTCTAGATCTAAGACTTTTTTCTTTTCTATTTGTAATTCATTTTCTTTATTTAATAATTGTTGGTTGAAGAGTTGTGTTTCACATTGATCACCTAATACAGGGTTTGTTGTTGCTTGTTTTTTTTCACACGGATATTGATTTTTCTAAATGAAAAGTGATAATGATGTTTTCTATTTTATCAAGAGGTAGTTAATATTCACGATCGAATCAGAACATGTATCATCCATATTCTTGTATAAAAGTCGATTTGTACAGACGAATACTGACTAATATATCTAACAAACAAACGAAATTTCAGTAAATAGCTAGATATTACAACTTACAATATTCTTGGACTTGCACATTGGATGATACAACACGACAGTGATTAAAAAAAAGCGTATGTAAATAATAATGATTAACTGCGTATTTATTGTATACGAAATACACCGCGGACTATGACTGACAACCCAGATCTATCGATACGACTGTCCGTATTTGGTCATAATTTTGCCGCTTATGGACCGCACTATTAAGTAAACGGTCAGTATTTGCCAAAAATATTTGACACAGTAATACGGCATCGTATACGGACCGTATTGTTTGACATGGGAAGAAGAACAATGTCGTATCGGATGGATGAATGGATTAGGATCGAAAACAATGCAATGAATTCTAACTAATTATCTCGAACGGACTTGTCTTTCGGAAAAAAAGATGCCGCTAGGAGAGACAAAGTTTGATGCAATTGGTTTACGCTTGTATTCATTTCAAAAAGAGAAGAGAAAATTATTGTTGTTATTTCTTAATTTTATTTTTCAAATGGTTAATGTGGCAAAAGGTTCATTGATAAAGTGTGATCCAGCTGTAAAACAATATCTGGTTCATCTTGATGAAAAGTTGGACTCTAAAGACAGATTTATTTTGAATAATCTCGACGATCAACATCTATTTGTGCAAACATCGTCGGTGCCTATGATCAAAAAGTTATTACAAGAACAAATCGATAAAATATCTTATGATGCAGCTGATGCGAAATAAAAATTTTCAAATTATGTCTCATGAAGAATTTTGTCAAGAAATTTATTCACGTTTATTCGATTTAATATCAACAAATTCAAAAAAATCAATTGATCCTTCACCAGAACAATCCAATTTGTTTATTTCAATTCAATATTATCACATCGAAAATCATTCACAACTTTCATTTTTTCGTCGACGTCGATTGAAATAAATCTTATTTTTGTTGTCTCTCTCTCTCTCTTTACAACATAAAAAATAAATAACGAGATGATTAAATTCTTATCGTTGATTTCACTTGCGAAAGAGAAAAGATGCCGCTCTTCATTAGTGATTAGTCTATCGGAAGAAAATCATTGGTGCATTTTGAGATAAAAAAGAAAGAGTGAATAGAATAGAACGAGCAGCACATAAACAACAAATTTCTCATTTCGACAGAAGAAAAATGGTTGATCAACCTCCACTTCATCGTTCGGCTGAAATCGAAGATTTAGCTCATTTGACACCTGAACAAATCAGTCAACCGCTCGTCGAGTCGAAAAACAAATCGAAACAAGCGTTGATTGTCGTCGATGTTCAAAATGATTATTTTCCTGGTGGCAAATGGACGTTAACTGGAATCGAAACGGCTGCTGATAATGCAGCTCGACTGTTGGATCTCGCTCGAGCATCGGGTGATTTAATTGTTTTTATTCAACACGAATTTCCGACGGTTGATGCGCCGTTTTTTGCTCCGGGTTCGACAGGCGCACAGATTCATTCGAAAGTGCAAAATCGATCGAACGAAATCGTTCTTGTCAAAAATCAAATCAATTCATTTCGAGACACGAAACTCAAGGAAATTCTCGATCAACATAAGATCGAAGAAGTTGTCATTTGCGGAGCCATGAGTCACATGTGTATCGACGCTGTGACTCGAGCTGCCAATGATTTTGGTTACAAATGTATTCTTATTCATGATGCTTGTGCGACGAAAGACGCGGAATTTAATGGAGTTAAAGTCCCAGCGGAATATGTTCACGCTGCTTTTATGTCGGCACTTGGATTTGCTTATGCTAAAACGATGTCAACTGAAGAATTTGTCAATGAAAAAAATAAATAAACGAGTTTTTTTTTGCTCTTCAATATAAAATTTTCAACAGCATTGAAATCAAAATAAAAAACGAATTTTCTATTACTAATTCATCATTTCATTTTTATTTTTAAAAAAACAACAATATCGATAAAAAATATAAATCAAAGTCCTAAGAGAATACGTAATAAATTAATCTTTCCACGATCTTCATCGTCATCATCGTCATCATCATCATCGTCATCGCCACCACATCGTTGACATGGAAATGATTGTCCGTATGTACCTAAAACCGAATTAAGATTTCGAGAGAAAATCGAAAGATGAAACGGTGAACATACATTTATTACAACCGTCACAATGCCATTCTCGCCAATCTCGGCATGTTTTGCAGATCGAACAATGCCAATCACAATCATTTTCAGCAAGATCGTCGTTGCAAAATGAATAATAACGTGAATCGGCTTCGTCTGATAAAACCATTCGAAATAATTTCTGCATGTGAACGAGTTTCTCATCGTCGGCTGTAATTCGTTTCCATTTTCGAAGCCATTTGGCAAAATCTTCGTCATCGAAAACTTCAGAAAACCTAAATCAACAATTCGATTGTTTTAAATTATCAAAAAACAAAACTCGACAAACCGTGACGATTTAACGATTCGTTTTCGTAAATGATCTCGATCGAATTTTTGTAAATCATCGAGATTTTTCACATTTTTGAAAAGCCAATTGGCAAAGCAAGGATGAGCCGAACATTGACTGTTCTCGCCGAAGAAATAATCAAGTTGATTGAAAAGATTTTGACACGATGATGACGATTTACACCCACACGATGAACTACAACCTTTGCTCGATTTTAAACAAGAACACGAACGTTTCGAGCATTTTTTACGACATTTACATTGATCTTCATCATTCGATGAGTCAAAACGACGTTTTCGTGTTTGTAAACGATCGTTGACTTGTTTTTGTTCTTCGTCTTCGTTGTTCGCTAACATTTATGTTTTTCTTTTCGAATTTAGTCAACGTTACACGTCTATTTATATACGTATATATACGAACAAAGAGAGAGAGAGAAAACCGTTAAGAATATTTATTGAACATAGAAGAATCTATTTACAGTATTGGACTGTTCTTGGAAGATTATTTTATAGAATTTTGAAGGATATTTTTCGATATTAATTTGTGCAAATTGATCTCTCAAAGGAACAGTTCGAATGAAAACATAAATTAGTTGTTGATAAATAAATATCAACATTGCCTTGAAACTGCAAAGCTCTTCATTTGAGAACTAGAGTTTGATTTTTGAGTTGAACTTCAGGTTGAATCAGCGAAACTTCGTTAATATTCGTCATCGGTTCGTATTGATGAAGTTATGGGACATTTACAACAATTAGAAAACATTGCAACATCGACAACTACGGGTAGTCGAGATGTAACAACGATTGGCTTTTAATAAAACACTTGATTATATTGAAAATACTCTTTTATTAAATACAAATTTTCAAGTTCAACGAACAACATTTAGTATAAAAATGTTTGAATTACTTCGTAATCCAACATTCGTATCAACAATCAATGGTGTGAGTACAACACATAATACTTATTCAACAAATGTTGCACTTGCAGATTTCTATCATGTTCAATTTTCGACATCAGTCTATTTGACAAATGATGTGACTTTGACCGTTATTCCAAATGTTGGCTGTTCAGATGATGATTGGCTTCCAGCAAGTCCATTTTCATCGGGTGTCGTTGCTCTTGTTAAACGTGGTCAATGTACATTCGAAACAAAAGCACAGTTCTCACAGCTAAATACAATGATGGAAGTTCATCATCGAATATTCAGCCGATAAATGTCAATGTCGATGGCAATAATCAAATAGGAAATCTTTCTCTTTCGTATACTCTCCGTCAAGCACTTGCTGATGCGTGCTGATACACCAACAGGTGATCCCACTCAAATGATTTTAATTGACAGTCATAGTGATAGTGTTGCAGCTGGACCTGGCATCAATAATAATGGTTTCATAATATCAGCTTTGTTTTCTGTTTTGTTATTTAGATAGTGGAACTGCTGCAAATCTTGTTCTTGCTCAGACATTATATCGTCTTCTTCAATCATCGAATTATACAGCTTATAAATATCGTGTTCGATTTTGTTGGTGAGGTGCGCAGAAGAATTAGGTCTTCTCGGTGTTGATTATCATGTTGCACAAGCAAAACTATCACCTATTATCGGAGAAAGAATCACAGATTATTTAGTTAATATCAATTTAGATATGTTAGGAGCACCGAATTTTATCTTCGGAATTTATAATGCAAAAACAGCTCCAAGTACAACACCGGATGCAGCTAAACCAGGAAGTGTTCCAATGACAGATTTATTTCAAAATTGGTTTGATCAAAATCAATTACCTTGGGATTATACAAGTTTCGATGGAAGAAGTGATTATGGACCTTTTCTAGCTTCTGGAATTGTTGCTGGTGGACTTTTCTCAGGTGCTGATGGATTGAAAACTGTCGAACAACGTAGTCGTCATAATGCAATGCTTGGATCAAATCTCGGTAGTACTGCAGGTATTCGACAAGATATTTGTTATCATAAAGCTTGGGATAAATTGACGAATATTAATCAATTTGCACTTGACAAAATGGTTCAAGCTGCTGCTTATGCTATCGAATATTTAGGACAACAAGCGGATTTACAAACTTGGTTGTATCCAAATCAATCTATTCGACAATATAAACAGAATCAGTTTCATCAATACAATTCAATTAATGAATATTTTCGATTTCCTTATTATTAACTTTTCATTTTCAATTTTTTATTTTGATTAAGAAGAACAAAAAAAACAACATAAGAGAAATAAAACGTTTTACTAGAAGTCAAAGCGTTAATTCTTAGGCGCATAAAACCGACATCAGAAGAAATCGAAGCACATCGTATCTCGTCATCCGATTGGATCCTGCTGATGGAATTCAGCCAGAATACGCCGTGCAACTCTTTCAAACGTTGAAACCGACGGAAGCCTACTATAGGAATGATCGACCTGAGCAGCTATTTCCTGTGAAATAATATAAAATACAGGTGGGTACAATGTTGTTCGATATTCAAAATGAAGCTAAGTTTGGGTATAATTTTTGTTTATTGACGAAAAATGTTTTTCCCAATCTTTTAAAAATAGTATAATTGTGAACAAAAAAAGCATTTGATTCAATCATAAGATAAGAGTTTCGACATTTGCGAGATTCACCAGAACATACGCCCTACAATCACACAAGCCAATGCAATTGTAATCGCTTCAAAAATTCGAATTCGATGTTCTAACGAAAAAATGTTTTTGTCTTGAGAGATCATCAAATCTTGTTGCTTCAATAATTCTTCGTCTTGATCGAGGAGTTTTTGTTTTTGAATAGTTGTTCGTGTTTTTTCGTCCACTAATTGCTCTTTCTGTGCACGTAATTGTTCTTCAAGTTCAAGTACTCTTGATTGGTATTTGTTTAATATTTGTTCTTGATTCGATAACTTTTGTTCTTGATGCAATAACTTTTGTTCTTGCATGCCTAATTGTCTTTCTTGATTCAACAGTTTTTCAATGATAATTTGTTGTATTTGTTCATCGACTGATCTTTGGTTGGTTGTCGGCGATTTTCGACCTGAATGATTGTTCTAAGTGAAAACAAATATTTTATTTATCGTTTGTTATAACAGGATGAATCACATCTTACAACAGATATGTTTTCCATAGCGCTCGTGTATTAATGCTATTCACGCAACGAATATTCGATCACTTTAATAAACGGAAAGTATAAATTTTATTCTAGGTTAGGTTTTAACTTACAATTTCGTTTGGCTTGCACATTGTAGATCGAACAAAGAATAATAAAAAATCTATGAAGAAAAGGATCTATTTATGTGATATAAGTTACATACCTGACTAAGAAAACAAAGAGATAAATTCAGTGCATACAAGTTGGCGAAATATACATTCATTCGTTTCGTCACGCATATAGTCCGACGGACACAGAAAAGCATACACTATTTCATTGGATGAAAAAACAGATTGAACCCTATATTTCGCCACAGAAAGACATCAAACGATTTGACAAGCAATGAATACATTTTGAGGGTGAGGGTATACAATTTTAATATAACCAATCTTAACCAGGGTTATCTATACATGTTTTTATATAGACATAGAGGGAGACAGAGAGAGCAATCATCAAAAGAGGAAAATTACAAATTAGAATATTTATTTATTTATTTATTGAACAAAAAAGAATCTATTCACAATATTAAATTGTCCTTGTAAAATAATTTTATAGAATGTAGATGGATACTGTTCAACATTAATTTCTGCTGTTTGATTTTGTAAAGAAACATTTCGAATGAATATAAAATTATCTTGCAAACCCAATGAAAATAAGTTAGTTGTTGATAACCAAATCGAAACATTTCCTTGTTGATTATCTAAAGCTTTCCATTTAAGAATTAGAGTTTGATTTTTGAGTTGAACTTCAGGTTGAATCAGCGAAACATCGCCAATCAACGGGACTCCGTCTAGTTCTCGTTGACTGTCAATTGGAATTTGAATTCGAAGGAATCTCGCGATCGTCGGAAGAATATCGACTGCCGATGGTTGATAATATTCGAAATATTGATTTGTTTCTTTCGAATTGACGAACAGCCAAGTCGTTCGTTCTCTCAACGATTGTTGGCCGTGACTTTGACCGGTGATTGCATCTCGACCGTGATCTGTTGTGACGATTAAAAGCCAATTTTCATTGAAATTCGCGATTCGATGTTGAATTGAATTGTGAATTCGACCGATCTGTCGATCGAAATCTTCGACAGAGTTGTAGAATCCTTGACTGTCGCCAAGAATGTGCCCGACAGAGTCAGGATATTGTAAATAAACCCAAGATAAATCAGGAGGAGACTTCGAGAGACAATGAACAGTTTCATTGACAACGCGTTCGTCGATTTTTTGAATGTAAATTTCGGATGAATCGTGGGGATAAGTCGATTCATCGAATTCATACTCATCGAATTTATAATCAAATGAAATTTGACCTGCAGCCGGTAGTTTTTCGCCGATTAATTTCACTCGATTATCGGTCCAAGTGGAAAATATTCCGATTGTTTTACTTTTCTGATCTTCTTTGAGTAAACGAAAAATATTTTTATAATTATAATTTGGTTTGTCGACTTTATTATCGAACACATTGTGTTTATTTGCCCAAGTCCCTGTGATGATATTCATATAGCCAGGTGCTGAAATCGTTGGAGTTTGACAGTAAGTCCCATTTTCACCTCCTGTATAACTTCGTTTATATTTTCCAATTTGTTTTAAATTCGGTATTCGAACTCTTTCAATAACATCAGCTGGAATTCCGTCGATAATAACAAATAAAACCTTTCGTGTTGGTTCATCTATTCAATTCAAAACAAATCTTTTTTTACATTCTACTCTTTTTTTTCGAGTGAACCTGACTTGATAATCGTTGATTCAAGACAATTGTTCGAATGAAAACAATAATCGAAATGATCATTATCGTTGTAGTAAGAACTACAATGATTCCTAATGGAAACAACAATCGACGTTTTTTAATTTGTTTCGATTGAAAATAAATTTCATCGTAATCATCTTGAATCGGTTGTTCAGAGAGAACACTCACAGAATTATTCAACATCGTAAATCTAAACGATAAAAAAGAAATCACTGTTGCTTTTATTTGATCGAGGCAAATGTAAAAGTCATTTCGACTTTGAATTTGATACCTTTATCTGATTAGATCGAATTTCTAAAATTTACTATACAAAAATCGTTAATTTATACCTGGAGGATTGATTCGGCCCAATAGCTACGCCTAATCATCACCGTTGAGAGCGAAGTTATTTTCGTTCTCAAGGGCGGTGTTGTCTTTCGAACAATAAAAACAAAGAAAGTCCATATTTTATTTCAAATAATCTACATATATTTCGAATATTGTTCTATGACACAGAATCAATCGAATTTCGTAAGTTATTCCAACGTGTACATGTCATTGCGAAAGATTGAAGAAAAATGACGTCAAAAATGCAAAATTTGTCAGTATAAATATTTCTGCTATTGATACTTGAAAACGAAAGAAAACAAAAACATGGCAAATACATTCGAAAGTAAACCGATTATTGCTTTGGATTGCGATGGTGTTCTTCTCGATTATCCGGCTAATTTTGCACGAATTTATGAAAAAACATTTGGCAAACAAACGACATTGGTCGAACCTCGATCTTATTACGTAAGTTCAATTGCAAAAAACAAAAAACAAATATTCGTTGAAAATTTAGTCAGAAAAACGATACGGAATCGAATTTAGTGACGAAGAAGAAATTCTATTTCGTCAAAATTGGGAAAACGAAGGTTGGCGAACAATGCCAATGCATGATGGAGCTTTAGAAGCTTGTCTTTTATTACACAATGCTGGTTATGAATTAGTTTGTGTAACAGCAATGCCTGCAAAATTCATCGAACATCGTTTAGAAAACTTTCGTTTGCATGGCTTTCCAATTGATCGTATTATTAGTACAGGTTATGATCACAATGATTTCAATAATAATCCAAAGAAAACAACAATTGAACGATTACATCCCGTTGTTTTTGTCGATGATTTACGAAGAAATTTCAAAGATATTCAAGGTGTTCATACGAAATTGATTTTTATTGATCATGAACATATCGATGATCCGAATCAACATGATTCTATTTATTATGATGCAAAATATCCAAGTCTTTTGGAATTTGCTCAATGTTTTCTCAAAAGTGATCAACATGGTGAACATATCGATTGGCCACAACGACCTTCTCATCTTATTCCGACGGAATAAACTTTTCTTTTTCTTTTTTTTTGAAATAAAAACAATAAAAGACATTTAAATGACTAAAGCTGATGATGATTATTTTTGTTTGAAATAACGCCTTATGATCCGCAAGAAAATTTCTTAGTTCCTTCATGGTGATTAGGGTACTGGGTTCGAATATGAGCATAGCACCATCTATTGATCTTA
>ERZ778027.2950-NODE-2950-length-18713-cov-6.779344_pt1 | contig 18713 bp, 9 predicted proteins | sample MGYA00375757_ERZ778027 | MGnify/ENA primary metagenome ERZ778027 (study PRJEB29350, sample SAMN05389817) | bioreactor metagenome | isolation source: Ammonium sulfate bioreactor | place: South Africa: University of Cape Town | collected 2014-02-18 ... | reverse complement strand
ACGATGAAAGAATCCAGGCATCGTTTGATCTCTTGAAAACCTTAGGTTGCATAGACCGAACAGGTCATCTCAATGAACAAGGCAAACTATTTGGTAGACTTGGCATTGATCCACGTTATAGTGCATTTTTACTTGATGCTTATTTGAAACATAAGCCTATTCTCGAACTAGCAACGATTATTGTTGCTATATGCATAGCTCCCAGTTCTCCATTTGTCATCGAGGGCGAAACTGAGGAAGAAAAAGAATTAGCTCGAAATCGCGTCCAACAAAGTTCCCAACAATTCAAGAGTGATTTATTTCATATTGTTGAACAATACAAAACATGGCAAAGCATAGCGTTACTTGATCCCAAAACACATACTTGTAAGACATGTCACAAATCTTATGCTAAAGGTGAATCATGTGGTCCATGTCGAGCAGCGTATAGTCGAACTCATTTACTGAATAACAAGATTTTCAATTATATCGAAAGTATGTCTGACGAATTACGGAACACAATTATTAAATCGGAAGCCTATTTGAATGCGAATACTTTGTCGGACGCAGATGAGAGTTTAATTATTGGTAAGATACTCGCCAAGCATTTTCCAGAACGATGTGGTCGATTACTTATACCTCCTGAGAAGAAGATCGATGCTCGCATGGATAAAAATAATTTACCTGCACGTCTCAGCGAGACAACTACTTTCTTACAAAGAAAATCTAATAATATGCATTTCATTGCTACGCTTTTATTAAAAGCGGTCTCTGGTAATTACATCATTGATCGATTACATCCACTTCCTGCACCAATAAATGATGAAAACTATATCAGATATTCTTTGTTGTGTACTCAAAAAGTGAGTACACTCTAAAATCGATCAGTGTGTCCGTCCGTTTACACGATAACTTTTGACAGACTCATCCAATTGTCATGAAATTTTGTACATAGAATGATCTCATCAATGTCTCACTCGAGTTCGAAGATGAGAATGATTCGTCAAGAAATGGCTGAGTTATAGCAAAAAAATGTCATCATTTCAGCCCATTTTATCGATATGTCTGCTAAGATTTTCTTTAAAACAAAAGCTATCAAGCTGAATTTTTGATATGCTGTACAACTTTTAATTCTTGAAAAACTGGTAAGAAAATATCGAGAAAAAATAGATACCTTCAAGATGATCCAAAGTTGAATGAATAGTACATTAAAACGTATTATATTGATAAGAATATCTATCTAGTAATAATCAGAACTCTATTCCAGATGAAATCACATAAAAAGTTTGCAGAAAAATTGAAATAAAAAATTTGGTCCACTGTATGCCTGAGGGGGAGTAGGGAAAAAGGTAGAGAAACATTTAGAGAAAAAAAATCCAAGAATCAGATAATAACAATCTTGATATTTTCTTACCAATTTCTCCAGGATTAAAAGTTGTATAACATATAAAAAATTCAGCTTGTTAGTTTTTATTTTAAAGAAAATGTTAGCAGACATATCGATAAAATAACTGAAAATTTTGGCATTTTGTGTCCATATTTACCTATAACATTTTTTGCAATAAAAAAGTTATAATAATTTCAATATGTCATTTTTTTCAGCTGTCGAAGTTCTATCTTTCGGTATATTACTTTGAGAAATCCATTGACTCGTTCGAAAGAATATTGAAATGATAGTTGATTATTATTTTGCGGAAGATATAAGAGATTGATCAAAAGTTGAGCTGAACTAACTTTTTCAGAGAACATCCAAATGAGTTAAAAATTTAGACTTAGTTGTTTCTAACCCTGCTCTTTCGAATGGGTAGATCAAATAAAAAAAGTAAAATTTTACCAGTATCTCTGTTTCTTGGTCCTATCGTTGACCCTCTCTTAAGTCCTAGATTATATATTTTTACTTTTTGAAGTACACATAACACTCGGATTTAAATCCGAGTTTTTTTTACAGTGAACGATCAATTAACTCATTGCTGCATTCGTTCTCTAACAACTCTTTGAGATACTTCATTCTTCTCTTTCTCTGAATATGTAGTAATCACATAAAGATAATATCATCTAATTGTGGTGTGCCTTTTGACACATTCAGCTTAGTTCTAATCTAATTGTATCTATCTACTGTAAAAATATCAGTTAAATAAGTGACAACGACATAGCGAATCTTGAAAGAGTAGTAGTGCAAAACTTTTATCACTGCATTTACCTGCATTTCCAACAATACAAAACGGGATCAAGCCTTTGTTTCGATCATTTACAATTGCAGATTTCAATTCTGAAATTTCGATACAAAAATTTTCGTCAGTTGGTATAAAATGAAGTGATTGCGAGCCAAGTCCCAGCAACTCAAGTGCTCTAACTATACATACATGTGTCTCTACTGATGCATAAGTAATCAGACGATGCGCATCAAAGAGTCCATTTTCTTTAACATTAATCAATGCTTTTTGGCGAGCTGTAGCCAGACTGATCATTGTCCCCATAGATGTTCCACTGGTAAGTATACCTCCAGAATTGTCTCCTGAAAACCCAAACAGTGTACACATCCAGTCAATAACAGTCATTTCCACCAATGCAGGACTGTGATTACTAGTAATGGTATTGATATTTAATGCTGCTGAGATCATCTCCCCTATGACACCACCCAGCGTACCTGCACCAGACACTGCATCCCAAAATCGAGGGTGTATATTGCCTCTAGAATAAGGCATAATATAATCGAGTACATTGCAACACACATTGTATAATGATTGACCATGTTCAGGAAGTGATTCTTCTCGGAGTATTGTGCAGATATTATGTGGCATCGCTCGCCGGATAGGACGATCTCGTATAAATTCGATATGATCCAATGATGAATCAAGCATCTGATGCGCCATATGTCGTGCTGATATCCAATCGGCAGGATCAAGAGACGAATTTTCTTGGCTAAATTGAGACAAAGAAGGTAACTTGAGCTCAGCAATTGCATTGATGAAATTGAACATTCCTGCTTTCCATTGATTGAGCGATTCAGCATTGTGCACAGGCTCGTGCAATTTTTCTGAAGCCCGTTCGATTAATTGAGTCAACGGACTTTGTGTCATTCTAAGTAGAAAAATGAATGCATCGTATAGAATATATACCTCTCACACTCATGCAAGCAGATACTTGCATTTCACAATACACGACAGTTAATGTGACGGATAGTTCTCACTCACACAAATACATACATGCATCTAGCTACCTATTTCCAAAAAAAGGTACAGGAAAGAACTAGCCATGGTTCTAAATATTTTAAAGAACCATACTAAATAAAAATGATTTTAGCTGTTTGCAAGAGTTCTACTTAGTACCATTTCATTAAAAGGAACTTTTCTTACAAAGATGATTCTAGCGAAAGTCGCTTGAACCGAACTGAAATTTTTTAATGCTACTTAATTTATGCAGATCTAAAGTAACTTTACTTGTATAGTAATAATAACAAAAAAGCATGAAGTAGTCAATTTTGCATATTTTTACAAAAGGTATGTTTTTAATAAAAATCAATACCCTCGCAGTATTTTGTATTTTTCGACTGGAAGGACGCATTTGCTAAGGCTAAAAAGTAGATTTTTGTGATCAACAGCTCTCACTTCAATTAGTTCACTGATGAAAACAAATGGCCTCCTAACAGTCCAGATCTAAACATTTTAGATTGTTATGTGTGGGACGCTATCAATCACAGCATACACTGGGCAAAAGTCAAAGATTATAATTCTTTAATTGAAGAAATCAAACTGGGTATTAGTCGCCTATCAATAACTGGTGTTGTTCGCAGTGTTGAAAATTGATCAAGTAGAATTTTTTCGATTTTGAAAGCAAAAGGTGATTATATTAAACAGTAATTTTCGTGCATTTTGCAGATCTAAACAAATTCAATTTATTGATATATTTTGATTTTCAATAAAGCGTATCTGCCTATTATAAATATTGGCTTAAGAGTGGGCCATTTATTATGACGTACCCGTTAAATATGTATCATCGTTTTCTTTCGTTTCTGTTATATTTTTTTTCTCCTTAGTATGCCGTCATACCGGCGCAAAAAATATAAAAAGTGCAGTCAAGAATATAGCTACAATCATCATGAGTCCAGACGAAATTTTCGTAATGTACAAACATCGTATAGGTGATAAAAATATATGAAGGACGAAGGATGATTTGGTGATAGAATCATCGAAAAAGATTATCACAAGTAATGATAATTAGAGTACGAAAAATGAATATTGATAGGAAAATAAAAAAAAAACAGAATAATAAGAGAGAAAGCGCTACAAATGAATAATGAGAGGATGAAACAACAGCATGATAGAACTTATTTAAACGGTTGTATTTTTCATATTTTCATTGCATTTCAAAAATAAGCAACGCAAAACAAGCAACGGAAAGGTGAGTAAACAAACTATTTAGAATATTTTGATAGTATAATAATGTGCGACGAGAACGGATCGAATGAAAAGATGAATCTTAATAGCAATTAGTAAACTATATGGACGAGTAGTACAGTGGCTGTAAAAATTATTCACTCATCATATTGATATAACAATGTTTCATGTACTTATTAAGAACAAACAAGAAACGAAGTATCTCATTGCGTTAATATCTATCTAATAGATGGATATTAATGCCAATCAGATACTCATCTTTTGTTCGTTCTTAATAAGTAAACGGAACATTGTTATATCACCCTGGTGGGCGAATAATTTTGACGGCACTGTAGACAGTGGTGGCCCGAGTGGGGAAGTGTCGGGGGTGTAACACCCTTCTAATCATGGAAAATTTTCATTTTTTCCCAACGGAAAATAAAATTTTACACTCCGCCAATGCTAGATGCATCGTGCCACCACTGACTGTAGATACAATAGCGGAGCTTCTACGTAAACTCTTTTAGAAATTGTCTTCGTCCTGCATACTAGAGAAATGTGCCGTATGAAGCTTTTTTTTAGAATACTTATAGCACCACCTCTTCTTACCGATAAGAATGACCATCCATGGTCTTTTTCATCTCAAACTGACATTTGAAAAAAAAGTAATACAATTCCTACTTCTTTAAAATAAGGATAGTCAGAAAGAGTGACAAAGTAACGCATTTCTTGGCATCTGGTAACACACGAAGTGTCTTTCTATATAAGAGATTCTCTTACACGCAACAAACTAATACCATATGCACGATATCATATATAGTAATGATTCACTCTCTTTTAAAATGATGGATTTAGGGTTCCATAACTATCTATAACAAGGAATAATAGCAAAGGCTAACACATATCATCCACTTTATCCACCGTTTAAACAAATGGGATACATACCTATGAACTAGGGGTGTTATATTCTTACTACTGTTACCAGTAAGTTGTAAGTGATAAAGATCATCATGCAACGATAAATACGCACTGGTCCAAATAACCATATAGGCATGGACCGGTCCCGAACTTCCCGGGTTCGATGCATGCCTAGATTTAACCATTGATTACTGCTATTAACGAAATCTTTCAAGTATAAAACACTTACTATTATCGTGGTAAGGGTAAGTGATGGTAACAGTAATATAACACTCCTGTTTCTGATTGACCGAATTTCTGACCAATGGGCATTCGGAGTGAAAATCCCACCTCGGATTCGAACTTCTGAGTATCGATAGCCTATAGCAAACTGTTGTCAGAATCACGAAAAGACAAAAAATAGAAAAGCTCGTTCTTAGTTGGCTTGGACAAACAGACAAGCAGATTTCTTAAATTAATCGCAATATAACCTTTTCTACCGGAAAAGGGAATTATATAAATATTTTAAAAAATTCGTTACTGCTCGATATCGAGTCGGTATCGAGACTGAACACTAATATATAAAAATGTATATCAGGAGAAGAAAGAAGAAGAGAAAGAAATACAATAAGCGAAGGAGAGTCCGCGTGAGTAAGAGTGAACGGTAATAGGTAAATTATCCTAGGTCAAGCATTACGACGATCGTATACGTGCCGTGGAACACTCAGTTGATATGGGCCGTTTTACGCCCGTACAGCGCCGTGTCGTAAAACAACCGTAATAAACGCTGCAAAAGTCTTTGGAAGAATGTCAGACTCTGTTAGACCATATTGCCGACTATTACACTAATCAAATTTTTTTTGTTAGAAAGAGCAATGTCTGAATTACAAATTTTGTAGCAGGCATATTTTTCCAGAACAAATCTGGGAAAGAGAAAAAGCTAAAAATCAAACACCTCTAAAAATGTTCTTGCAACTTCACGATCGAGCAGCATCATTTTCTATTCTTTTATATTAGCAGAAAAATAAGAAAGCATGTTCAATGATGATTTTTGTAGTACAAAGAGTGTTCTTTCCAATGGCGTATAGAAAGTTAAATTTATTCTTTGTTGTTATATCAATAGATAGTTTTTTCTGGAAGAGACTGAGTAATTTGATTGTTTCACTATACTTGATCCTTTTTCAACGGTAAAAAATATTATTTGAATTATTTTTTGCCGCTAAACTTCTACGATTAGATGTATTTCGGCCAAATAACGGAGAAAAATTCAGTTCATGCATAATTTTTGCAGATGGTGGATACTATTTTTGTAAAATGATAGTTCTTGCAAATGACTCAATTTTGTAGAAAGGACCGGGGACGGTTTGTGTACAAAATGGCCCTAAAGGGTAGTACCTATAAAAAGCGTCTGAAAACATATAATTACACTGCCCTGATTCAGAATATCCTAAATTACAGTCATTCCAAAGAAACCCAAATGCACTTTCTGATGCCTCCATAGGGCTCAGTTAACGGTAGAAATTCGATAATGACAGTCATATGCTCACCATCCTGCAACAATATAGAAGCGCCATATTGTTTCATGAAACCTCCAACTTTTGAAGGGCTACAAAATGGTAAAAAAATATGTGTGAAAATTTGCTGCGCTCGATATTTAGCATTTGACCATACTGTTAGAAATACATGAATCATAGAGTGTGGTCTATATGAAATTTATTATTATCCATAGGTCTAATGTAATTCTTTCACCAGACATGTAACTAATTGAGATCTAGGAAATGATGATAATGTATGTGGGAAAATATGGTGTGGTCACCATTTCAAATTTGAAACTACACTGCTGAAACTATAAGAAAAGCTGCCTTCTTTCAAAAGGAAGGTGAAAGTAAATTCGAAGCTGCTGGCAACAATGTATTATTGTTTTATGTAATGACGATTCGAAATAGGAAGACGATCGATTTTCTATGGGAGAAGACAAAGAACATAGATTTCCGTAAATGAGAGAGATAAATAGAGACTTTTTCAATAGTAGATACAAAGAAAAGAAAAGATGATGCCAAAAAAACAATATTCTCCGTACATCATTCAAAATCTCTGGTAGTATCGCCAATTACAAATCTTCGGTATTATCGCTAGTGAGGAGTCTTCAACGCAGCATATATTCCGACATAAAGTATCGTCATTTTCTAGATCTCAATTAGTTACATGTCTGGTGAAAGAATTACATTAGACCTATGGATAATAATAAATTTCATATAGACCACACTCTATGATTCATGTATTTCTAACAGTATGGTCAAATGCTAAATATCGAGCGCAGCAAATTTTCACACATATTTTTTTACCATTTTGTAGCCCTTCAAAAGTTGGAGGTTTCATGAAACAATATGGCGCTTCTATATTGTTGCAGGATGGTGAGCATATGACTGTCATTATCGAATTTCTACCGTTAACTGAGCCCTATGGAGGCATCAGAAAGTGCTTTTGAATTCTTTTGGAATGACTGTAATTTAGGATATTCTGAATCAGGGAAGTGTAATTATATGTTTTCAGACGCTTTTTATAGGTACTACCATTTAGGGCCATTTTGTACACAAACCGTTCCCCGTCGTTTCTCGTAGTTACTTCGAAGAAGTTTTATATGGTAATCGATAACGGCTAGAATGTTAGTCTATACTAGATGAAAATTCGTTTTATATGATGATATTTTTCCGTTAATATACGAACAAATCTGGACTATATAGTGAAAAAAGGGAATTTTCCATCTTTCTTTGTTTCGGATTTGTCAGATAATAATCGCGAAAGCCACAATCTAATGTATCTTGTAGAGCAATTAGTGCTCTACAAAACTCTATATATGGCTACGCTCAGCAATTCAATTTTTCCGAATATTTTTTTAGTGCATGAGTATACAGTAGTGTTCCGTGATCATGAAAGAATAAAGTGGTAATTGTTTTGATAAAATTACAATGTAATACAGCCAAAATGTAACCCTGATCATGAGCTTTCCGAATATGTATAATAGTTATATATGATTATTTTCCTATCGTTTAGTCAAAGCGAGTTTCATAAAAAACAATTTTCAAAAACTGCTCGTGGAAATTTTCACATACGACTATGGTCTACAGATTCTGTAAGTTTTATGCGATTCGGGGATACCCGATGTAAACGTGGTAGAGATCCCATGGGAATGCCCACATTCTCATTAAAATTGAGTTTTAAGGAGCAAGATTCCTGCTGCTTCTAATATGTCGAATTTAAAAAAAAACTAAGCCGTACATCTGAACTTGTGATAAGAGCTAAAACATGTTTCTATCGTTTTCGACCAAAATGATAAACTGGATAGATTCTCTATCAGAGAGTTCCAGATTTCTTCATCTATATACACGTACTATAAAAATCTTTTCAGATTGTACTTCACAACAACAAACGTGGCTGAATGTTTATACTTTGCCACAAATTATGAGCCCGAGATACATCCTTACATCATTTCACATTTGTAGCTAATTAAACAATTCTGATAAATTCTGATAACTAAATACGGACTTTATTTTTAAATATAAGACATGGCTTTCAGACCATAGTATGGGTAGATATGTTTTGATTACTAGAATCGGATTAAAGCATAGTTGTAGAGTGCGTATGCAAAAGTGATTATGCTTTCACAACGAAAGATTTACTCATTTTTTCCAGACTGTTTCATCTGAATTAGGCTTGATCACTATCGCATTTTAAAGGGGAATGTCAGATTTAATTTCTAAATAAATTACAATGACTACTAGTAGACAGATTAACAAGATAAGACGACAAAAAAAAGCATAGGATACTGAACATCTGCATTATATTTTGAATCTGGTGATCAGATGCGGTGTCAAGATACGTTACATTGGAATGAGCTGTCGGTTGTAAAACTAATGAATAAGAAGTATAAGTACAGAATGGTATGAATAGTGAGATGCTATTTGGTTATGATTTGATCAGTATATTGTATACTTAAAACAAAATCCATGTTTGGTCACTAGAATTTATCATAATTGTTTAATTAACCACGAATGTAGAATGATGTAGGGGTGTATCTGGAAACCACAATTTGTGACAAAGAATAATCAACCACGTCGCTATCTGCTAGCTTCAGTATTACTTTATTTAGAGGCACCAGAATGTTTTTCTTTATTTTAATTATCACTATGGCTGCTATATTTATAGTGAAGTATTATAAAATTTACTATCATTCTTATATGAATTTTGCAGAGTTCAAACAACGTTACTGTTCTTCTTTTATCGAAACTAATAAGGATTGTCCATTACAAACCATTGATATGTTTAATAAATGTTATGACGATAAGAAGTTTCATATGAAATTAGATAAGGACTATTTGTCTATTTACCTATATATTAATGATTTTGTTTGCCAAAGTAGTCCATACGTGAATAGAAGGGGACCCGTTTGTCCATTTATGCCTCGTTCACAAAAACAAAATTCAATATATTTTTTTATTGCATCCAATGATGAGAACAACATCGAACAAAGATTGACTAAAATCGTACTACAATGCAGATATGATTTTCTTCATAAATTAAAACCAACTAAGAAAAAAATTGAAGTATTAGTTTATAAATGTTTAATTATATTGATAAGATCATCGAATATATCACATTCAATGATCAATCAAATTCAGACAGACTTAAAACCAGGATTTGTTCTTCAGCATGGCCTAATGCTTGGTGAGTTCCATGAGTCATCAAATTCAGGTGCGAATCGAAATGAAAACTTTTATCCACTTCGAACAAGGGTACCATTGTTAGTTATTCGGTATTTGGTTGCTGATGATATTATTTTCTTAAATCAAAAAGAAAAATACCCCGTCAGTATTCGTTTAAACATGGTCAAAAAATATATACAATTATATCATTCAGGTATATTATATCGTGCCAAATCAAGTCATTTGGAATTTGCCAACAGTATTCTTGAAGAACTCAATTCTTCAGTTGAACACTAAGCGGAATTATATCTCCTATCGTTCTATTTAAAGTCTCAAAAATTTAAATCAAACTTACTTCTACCAAAAATGCTCGAATAAAAATCCCTAATATCAAAAATTAGAATTCTTTCAAAATTAAAACATGAACACTAAAGACAAGAATAGAGTAGATACGTTGATTTATATAAGAAAATTTGAATACAGAGTAATCGTTTTTATCTGACATAATATAATCTTCGTAATATTTCCTATGCAATTTAACAATCTATCCTAGCGTTTTATTCACTTCTAGAAAATATTAATTAAAGACCACTTACTGTGAAAGCATAATTTTGTGTTTGGATTTTCAACTGTTTGCCAAAGAACGAGGGACTTTATAAGCCAAAATCGACCGCCATCATAAAATTCGGTTTTTTTCGCGATGAAACCTTAAAATAAGATATTTTAATTTGTTTTCCAGAGGAACTATAGGGTGTTCAGTAAGTCATCAAACAGACACTAAAATTTGAATATCTTCACCGTACTTCAACCAAATGAGCTGATTTTTTTTCTGAAAGTAGAAAAGAGTTGTAGATATTTATTCCTACATAAACAGCTTATTCTTTGTTATATCCTCTAACTCTTTTATTCCTTCTGAGATAAGAAAAGTATAAAAGTTTCTTCCAGATCAGATAAAGTATTCTTCATCTCGACAAAACATGCATTCTACGTTAAAAAATGTGCGTCTTTTTGTGTACTCAAAAAGTGAGTACACTCTAAAATCGGTCAGTGTGTCCGGTCCACCGTCCGTCAGTCTGTTTACACGATAACATTTGAAAGGCTCATCCAGTTGTCACGAAATTTTCTACAGACCTTTATCTCATCAATATCTCGGCCGAGTTCGAAGATGAGAATGATTCGTCAAGAAATGGCTGAGTTATAGCAAAAAATGTCATCATTTCAGCTTATTTTATCGATATGTTCTCTAACATTTTTTTAAAACAAAAGCTACCAAACTGAATTTTTGATATGCTATACAACTTTTAATCCTTGAGAAACTGGTAAAAAAATATCGAAAAAAGATAGATACCTTCGAGATGATCCAAAGGCTCAAATGCAAAGGACGGGGGACGGATTCCGTGCAAAATGGCCCTAAAGGGTAGTACCTATAAAAAGCGTCTGAAAACATATAATTACACTGCCCTGATTCAGAATATCCTAAATTACAGTCATTCCAAAGAAACCCAAATGCACTTTCTGATGCCTCCATAGGGCTCAGTTAACGGTAGAAATTCGATAATGACAGTCATATGCTCACCATCCTGCAACAATATAGAAGCGCCATATTGTTTCATGAAACCTCCAACTTTTGAAGGGCTACAAAATGGTAAAAAAATATGTGTGAAAATTTGCTGCGCTCGATATTTAGCATTTGACCATACTGTTAGAAATACATGAATCATAGAGTGTGGTCTATATGAAATTTATTATTATCCATAGGTCTAATGTAATTCTTTCACCAGACATGTAACTAATTGAGATCTAGGAAATGATGATAATGTATGTGGGAAAATATGGTGTGGTCACCATTTCAAATTTGAAACTACACTGCTGAAACTATAAGAAAAGCTGCCTTCTTTCAAAAGGAAGGTGAAAGTAAATTCGAAGCTGCTGGCAACAATGTATTATTGTTTTATGTAATGACGATTCGAAATAGGAAGACGATCGATTTTCTATGGGAGAAGACAAAGAACATAGATTTCCGTAAATGAGAGAGATAAATAGAGACTTTTTCAATAGTAGATACAAAGAAAAGAAAAGATGATGCCAAAAAAACAATATTCTCCGTACATCATTCAAAATCTCTGGTAGTATCGCCAATTACAAATCTTCGGTATTATCGCTAGTGAGGAGTCTTCAACGCAGCATATATTCCGACATAAAGTATCGTCATTTTCTAGATCTCAATTAGTTACATGTCTGGTGAAAGAATTACATTAGACCTATGGATAATAATAAATTTCATATAGACCACACTCTATGATTCATGTATTTCTAACAGTATGGTCAAATGCTAAATATCGAGCGCAGCAAATTTTCACACATATTTTTTTACCATTTTGTAGCCCTTCAAAAGTTGGAGGTTTCATGAAACAATATGGCGCTTCTATATTGTTGCAGGATGGTGAGCATATGACTGTCATTATCGAATTTCTACCGTTAACTGAGCCCTATGGAGGCATCAGAAAGTGCATTTGGGTTTCTTTGGAATGACTGTAATTTAGGATATTCTGAATCAGGGCAGTGTAATTATATGTTTTCAGACGCTTTTTATAGGTACTACCCTTTAGGGCCATTTTGTACACAAACCGTCCCCCGTCCTTTCGTTAGATACCCAAAAGAAAGTTCAGCGAAGAGTACATTAAATCGTGTTATATTGTTGAGAATATCTGTCTAGTAATAATCAAGACTGTTCTGGATGGAATCACATAAAAAATTTCCAGAAAAATTCAAGTAAAGAATTTGACCTATTACAGGCCTGACGGGGAGTAGGAGAAAGGTAGAGAAAAATTGAGAGAAAAAACTTTTTTTGGATAGTTTATTCAAAATCAATATGTCGTGAATTATTTTTACTTTTTGCAGTACACATAACGCTCGGATTTAAATCCGAGGTTACCACATTCATTTTACTTATTTTCTGAGGCATGACTCGTCCATATGCGATGATATATCGACATTCAAGTTGTGATCTAACACCATGCGATTTCTTTCTTTGGGGTTATTTAAAGGACATCGTGTTTAAGAAGCCAGTTTCTACAATATTTGAACTTCAATATCGAATCGAGCAAGCCTGCAGTCAAGTAACCAGCGCTATGTGCCGCAAAGCATGTCGTTCTATTGAAGAATGCCTTCGTAACTGTTTGGAAAATGAAGGACGATTTCTTTCAAAGTAGTTTTTCGCTTTGGGTATCGGATAAATTGGTTGTTTAATAATACGTAGTTCACGAGCGCAGTGATATTGCTTTCATATAAATCTATGAAGTGTTTATGTAGGAATAAATATCTACAACTCTTTTCTACTTTCAGAAAAAAAATCAGCTCATTAGGTTGAAGTACCGTGAAGATATTCAAATTTTAGTGTCTGTTTGATGACTTACTGGACACCCTATAGCTCTATATTACTTATTTTGTCCTGTTCGAATCACTCATAATATCCACTGGTATCTGATATTCGACCCCCATTAGTGATCAACTTTTCAATCCCTTGATGCCGCTATTCATCAACATAAGTTTGATATATTCTGATAGAACTTTTCAAGAGCTACAAAATCATATAAAAATGTCTGCAAAAACAAATATGGATAGCTCCTAAATGGTCTAAGAAGATTACATGAAAAGCCCTAACTTCATAGATTTTGTCCAATATTTATCGCATTTCAGTCGGAAGAATTAGGATGTTGTTCAGAAACAATACGATATTCTGAATCAGCTCCAAAAAGTGACCTGTGGTCCCCCTCAGTGTTAGACCAAAAGATAAAAGTCGCCGAAACCATGTTTTAACTATGGGAATATATTCGCCCGTTTCTAAAAAGATAATAAAACTAGATTTGACAAAGGATTAAACCTTAAAAACCTTATTCTAGTGACTTGAATTTTTTGGTCTAAATCTGAGGGGCACCACAGGTCAGTTTTTTCGAAAAAAATAAAAATTAAGAAAAATCTATGGAAGTTACACTGTTCCACTTAGTTTTTGGAGCTGATTCAGAATATTATATTGTTTCTGAACAACATCCTAATTCTTCCGACTGAAATGCGATAAATATTGGACAAAATCTATGAAGTTAGGGCTTTTCATGTAATCTTCTTAGACCATTTAGGAGCTATCCATATTTGTTTTTGCAGACATTTTTATATGATTTTGTAGCTCTTGAAAAGTTCTATCAGAATATATCAAACTTATGTTGATGAATAGCGGCATCAAGGGATTGAAAAGTTGATCACTAACGAGGGTCGAATATCAGATACCAGTGCTCTGAAAAAAAAGAGTATTGCAGAACCTTTTTAAGGGTTCTGCTATAGGATACAATGCGGAACCCTCAAAAAATGGTTCCGTCTAAAAACAGGTTCAGTAAAAAACTAGCGAAACCATTTTTGTTTCCTTATAAATATAACGATTCAGTCTAACACACAATGCATTACATTTAAATGTTTTATTAAAAAACCCTGTTTATCCAAACCAATAGGTTTTGCGTTTGAAACCTATACCGCTCGATTCAAGCGAATAGGAGGATCACACCACCTAAAATAGTAATTTAGAATAATTTTCTTAGAATGGCCAAATAATTCTTCCGACAATTAAACACCGGCAAATAATGCGCAATGAAATTTGAGCTCCATATTTGTATTCACAGCAGATCTAAATAGAAAAAAGAAAAAAATGATTTATTTTAATCATACTTACTGATTTTCAAATCAAGACCAAGGTTGCCAAATCGAAATTTCAGAAATCACGGATTTTTAAACAAAAATCAGGATTTTATCAGGACATTTTTTTTCAAAATCAGGAAGAAAATCAGGAGTTTTTTATTTTGAAGTTTAGAAATTATTAGAATTATGATGACAGACAAAATACGAAAATTTTCTCATTGTGTAATTAGACACATGACTATGACGATTTCTAAGTGTTGATACGAGACTAATTAGTGAAAAAATAATTAAGATACACTAAAAGTAGTGACAGCACAAGTCTATGATGTATGGCAGAAGCCTTTTGAATTTGTATTTCTCTTTCTGTGTATGCTAATAATCCAAGTCAAGTTTGATAACTCTATGTGATTATATAAATCTTGAAGCAATAGATCGTATTTCAAACAGTAAAAACAGTGGATGATATAGAAAAATAATTTTTTGATGTAAATACAGAATAGTTCAAAATTAGAAATATGGAAAACAAAGCATGCTTTGCGTCAATTTCCTATATTTTATTGTAACGTACAAAGTTTTAGAGTATTTCTACGTATTAAAGAAAGGAAGGACGGAACGACGTTTCAGAGAACCTCGAAATTCATCATTTCGTTCAGAATTTTCGAACTTTTTATTAGATAGACTTGTTTTGAAAAGCATTTTCTTAGCCGTTTAAAAACTGAAAATAAGAGAATCGACAACGTTCTAAAAAGATCACTCCTGTGAGTTCCTGTTCCTATCTTGTCTGGTAGAGCAGTTTACAAGCTCCTAAAATCATTATTGATATTGGATTTGGCTAATCATTCTTATGAAGAAAACTTATAGACAAAATAGGATTTTTAATTTTGAAAACTCTCTATTTGCCTGAGAAAATTACTTTTATCTATCACTCATTCTTTTTAGTTTGTTCTGAATATGTTGTTTGAAAATTTAGGAGATCATATAACTCGACTTGAGCTACCAGAATATAGAAAGAAAAGAAATGAAAGTGTTGGTACTACTACTTTCGCTTTACTCTATGTAGTTAGAAACGAAGCAAATATATTACACTTCGTCTAAAAGTTGACGAAAGTGACTTTATAAAAATATGGTCTGATGATGATGATGATGACAGATTTGATATTTTGGTAATTTCATTTCGTGATGAAGAGATATTAAATCAAAAATGAATTTTTTGTCTATTATCTACGCTTGAGCAACTATTTCAATGAATTTATCTCATTGAATTGAAATGCTGTATATAACTAGAGAGAAACCAACGAGAAGAATTGTACTGTTTTTAATGGATATTATATCCAACAATTTAATAAATGGAAGTACGTCGCAGATAATTTATCAGGAAAAAAATTCAAAATCAGTAGAAAATCACAAAAATCAGCTCCTGAAATGAGGAGATTTTTGTCAGGAGAAAAGTACAAAAATCAGGAGATTTGGCAAGCCTGTCCCACACGCCTCTAGTATTATGACATCTATAATTAAAATATATTTAAGTATTTGGATTTAAAGTATTTCTCGCAACGAAAAATGTGACTTAAAAATCGACTTGTACCAAAACATAGAAATTTCACCCTCAACTTTTTATTTTCGTACTTTGATTCCAGAATATCTCCCTTTTGTTTGTGTTACTCACAATAAATCTTTAATTTGAATTCATGTTCAACAATTGATATCATAGATCCAATTTCAAATAGGTACTCTTAGAACAGATACTTCGGTCAGTTGCTTTTCAATGACACTAGCTCTTGGGACCCAGATTAATCTCCAATCAAAATTGAAATACATTGTGTGTCTTTCTTCCATCCTCACCTTCACCTTCACCTTCATTCTCACCCACACTTATATGCACAAATACTCGCAAAGCCCGTACCCTTACAAAATGGCGGTATATATATATAAGATACATATCAATGTTGTCTAATTGGTTAAGACCAAATATCCGTAAAACACGCATTTCAGTTTGAAATATTGTTCTTTTTTTTTCTTCAAAATTCAGATTGAATTTAAATAGGTCATTGTATGTTTATAAAATCAACATGAGATCTAACGAAGTTGACCCGGAACTTTTACCACTACTGGATGATATTATTCTACAAGAAGATGATTTAACTGAAGAGGCCAAGAATCGTTTCAGTTACCATCGTGAGATCTTTCGTTCATTCGAGACATATCGCTCCAATATTCTTCGCAACGAGCATCTGACACCTGCTGGTCGACATTTGCTTTTTTCTCGTTTGAACAAACAGCACACAGAATGTAAAAAAGTTCTCAATTACATGACAGAGAATAGCGAACTTTGTCGCAGTTTACCAAATATTGGTCCATTGATAATCTGCGGCCTTCCACGCACGGGCTCAACATTACTTTATAATTTACTTAATTGCGATCCCAACTGCCGTGCTCCATTGTATACTGAGATGGTTGTTGAGTCCGTTCCACCTATCTCTCGATCAAATTTGGTTGAACAACAACGACGATCAGCTGCATTACGATTAGTTGAAGAGCAGGAGAAAAAGCTGACTACACAAGCCAGTGATATATCAAGTTTTCATCCGTCCTTTGTCATCGACGAAGATTTTTACATCTTGTATCAAGCAGGTTTGATGGTTTTCGACAGAACAATAACCGGGGTGGACCAGTCCGAATGTGACAGCTGGTTGTTCGACATAATGAACAAACATTTCGCATATGATTATCATGAAACATTCTTGCGCATGTTAAATTCTGTGGATGCACCTCATTCTCATTGGCTATTGAAAGCATATATGCACAATCTTTACCTAGACACACTTTTGTGCCATTATCCACATGCTAGATTAATCATGACTCACCGACGTCTTCATGAGGTGATACCGTCGTTTTGTTCATTCATGTGGAATGTCAATAAGATGTACTATGACAAAACAGACTCGATTGTTCGCGACGCAACTATAAAGCGATCAATTCGATTGATTGATAAAATGATTGCATGTATTATGAAGTTTCGTACCGAACAAACTCAATTGTCTCATGAATCACAGACAAAAATTTTTGATGTTACATACGATGATTTGATCGAACAACCAATTGTAACTGTGCACCGACTCTATGACTGTTTTGGTCTACAATGGTCGGACGAATTCGAAATAGCCATGAAACAGTGGCTTCATGATAACCCTCAAGGAAAACAAGGACATCACAGCTACAATCTGGCTGATATAGGTCTTACGCGTGAAGACATGGAGCCACGCTATGCTCACTACACTAAGCTGTTCCTTCGTTCATCAGTTGCGGATGCTAACATCTGCAATCAGCGATCTTCGACAAGCACACAGCTCGAAGATGTGTAATGAAGTTTTGCCGGAATTGACTATTTCGAGCATTTATCTAAACAATATTAGTAATTACTTTTGGATACGAATTTTTTTTTCGAGACCACAAGAAACATTTTTGTTAATAAGTCCTGAACGAATTTAATCATCACATCGAACAATTCAGAAGCTTTGAGGCTCTCCTGAAATAAGTCAGTTTTATCAACAAAATAAAAACTGAGATATATGCATATGATGAAAACCCCAGTTCTGCTCCTCCAAATGCAATATGTTTTGTTTATCTATCATCCCCCTTTCTCCTAAACGTTTGATGAGTTCCATTAGAAAATACGCATCTTTTTATCAGTTTATACTTTTTCAATCGTGTTTCCTAGAAACCTCTGAGAATCTTCATTTGAAATATGTATTTTTTGTTTGAAATGGTATGTCAAAATGCGGCACCTATCAGCACCTTTTTAAATTAACCTTTATTTTTGGTATGTACACAAGCATTTGTACATATATACAAGGTGTCCCAAAAGTAAGGTAACAAAGTTTTTTTTTCAATTTTTCTTCTTATAAAGCATCAGCTAGTTTTCATATTTATACCCCAGATACTAGATAACATAAGTGAAAGATCTAGCACATGAACAATATCTGAATGTACTTAGGGTATACCAAAAGTATCGAGATAGATACGATAGAAAAATAAAGAAAGATTGAAAAAAGACTTTTGTTTAATATATATG
>ERZ778027.2938-NODE-2938-length-18843-cov-3.962050_pt1 | contig 18843 bp, 16 predicted proteins | sample MGYA00375757_ERZ778027 | MGnify/ENA primary metagenome ERZ778027 (study PRJEB29350, sample SAMN05389817) | bioreactor metagenome | isolation source: Ammonium sulfate bioreactor | place: South Africa: University of Cape Town | collected 2014-02-18 ... | reverse complement strand
TCACTGAGCGTCATTCTTCGCTGAGTGCTCCGTGCGCCGGCTCTATCGGCCCCTAACGGCCATTGAAGCGCGGCGGACGCTTCTCCACGAAAGCCGCGGCACCTTCCCGCAGATCTTCGGTGACGAAGGCTCGGCCCTGGGCCGCGGCTTCGCTATCGAGCGTGGCCGCCAGCGGCGAGGTCCAGGCGGCTTCGAGCTGCCCCTTGATCAGGCCCAGGCTGATGGGCGGCCCGTTGGCGAGCTTCTCGGCGATGGCGATCGCCTCGTCGAGCAGGGCCGCGTCGTCGACCGCCTTCCAGATCAGGCCCCACTGCTCGGCGGTTTCGGCGGCAAGCGGCTCGGCCATCAGCGACAGGGCACGGGCGCGGGCGACGCCGATCGACCGCTGCAGGAACAGCGAGGTGCCGGCATCGAGCACGGCGCCGAGACGGGCGAAGCTCAGGATGAAGCGTGCCGAGCGGGCGGCGACCACGATGTCGCCGGCAAGGGCGATCCCGACACCCGCGCCGGCGGCCGCGCCGTTCACCGCGACGACGATGGGGATCGGCAGGTTGCGCATCTTGTCGATCACCGGGTTGATGCCGTCGCGCATGCGGTCGGCGACGCTGGCGCCGGCGGAAAAGGTGTTGCCGCCGAACTGAGCCCCCGAGCAGAAGCCCTTGCCGGCGCCGGTCAGCACGATGGCGCGTGCCGCCGGAGCCGCCAGGGCGGCGTCGAGGGCGGCGCTGAGGTCGCTGACGAGCCCCATCGCCAGGGCGTTGTATTGCGCGGGATTGTTCAGGGTCAGGATCGCGAGCGCGCCGCGCCGCTCCGTCAGTACCATCGACATCGTCTGTGTTCCTCCTGCCGCCAGCCTAACAGGCGGAGGAGGTGCGAGAAGGGGGTATCGGCATCTTGCCCCGGCGAGGCCGGCCGCATTGGGGAACGGCTTCAGCTTCCGTCGCCGCCTTGCGCCGTAGGATTTCCGCGCCTCCCTGCGGGAAGGCAAGCGGAGCTACAAAGGCGAGTTACAAACGGGACAGGGATAGGTTAGAAAAACCCCCACGTCCCCGTAGCTCAGCCGGATAGAGCAGCGGTTTCCTAAACCGGAGGTCGGAGGTTCGAATCCTCTCGGGGACGCCATTCCTGTGCAAAGAGAGGGAACTTCTACGGACGACTTTGGAGCGCCGTTTTGGTGGTTCCACGGCCAAGCGCTTGCGCATCTCCAGAGGGCAATTTGCCAAGCTTGTCTTCCCTCTGACTTTGAATATGGCCCTAGCCCAGATGTTGCCGTGGCGGTGCGCCGTACCGCGCCGTGAAGGCGGTGATGAAGTTCGACACATGATTGTAGCCGACGCGGAAGGCCACGTCCTTCAGGGAGGCCTGCTCGGCCAGCAGCACGTTGCGCGCATGCGCCAGCCGCTCGTTGCGCAGGACCTCGAACACCGTGGCCCCGAACAACTGGCGAAAGCCCATGTTGAGCCGCTTCTCGCTGAGGTCTGCGCCGAGCGCCAACTCGCCCAGGGTCGGCGGCTGGTGCATGTCGGCAAGCAGCCGGCGTCTGGCCTCGTGCACTGCGTCGCGCTCGCGCGCCGACAGCTCGCGCTGCTTGCGCCCACGACGTTGCTGCTGAGCGGCAGCGGCCTGTAACGCCAGGAGCTGGATCACCGCCCCCTCCATCATCAGCGTGCGCAACGGTCCATTCAGTTCAGTGCCGAAAAGGCTACGCGCGACAGTGCGCATGGCGCGGTTGCCGTGCACCGGCGCGATGCGGCAGGTGGCGACGTTGGGCGCGAGCAGGGCCCGCAATAGCTCCGGCACCTCGCCTTCGAACAGGCGCACGATGCGCTCGACGTCGAGACTGAAGCCCACCGAATGGAACTTGGAGCCGGCCTCGGCGCTATAGGCGGCGCGACCGATGGGGGCCTGAAACAGCACTGTTTGATCGGGTGTTGCATAGATGCGCTGGCCGTCGAGAAAATCGATCTCGGCACGCCCGGCGATCGTCACGTGGCTGGACACCCACTGGCCGGGGCGTTCGCCGCGTGGCCGACCTGAAGGTCCCCGCCTTTGACGACTCGCCGAAGCGGTGAGGCCGCAAAGCAATCCGGGATCGCTCCTGGAGACAGGAGAGGAGGGCCAAGCTCGTCTGCTCCGGGTCGGCGAACGGATGCAGTCGGCAAACCCGCCATTCACCGAGTATCCGGTGTTCTGCCGCTCGGCGTGGAGTGTTTCCCAGTCTCCAAGACCCGGCGAGATTCGAACTCACGACCTCTGCCTTCGGAGGGGACAGACCGTGATCTACCAGTGCCTTGGTTGGTCTCTACAATGCAGGTTCTGAGGCGGCATGGGTGTCAGTCCTGTGCCATTTCGGTTCAGCACGCGCCTCCAGCAGCATAGGGCGCCCAACCGTTCGGGGTGCATGCCATCTGCTGTCCACCCATACGTGGCCTGGGACCAGCTTGAGCAGCGGCGCTGGATTCGATGCCCCATGCATTTGTCGTCTGGCGAGGCTACCATAGGGATGATGACCGACGACAAGGTGAAACGGCGACTGACCACCGTCCTGTGCGCCGATGTGCACGGGTATTCTCGACTCATGGAAGCAGACGAGGCGGGAACGTTGGTCACGCTGCGCCGCTGCCGCACTGCCATTGCGGGATTGGTGGAGCGCCATGACGGGCGGATCGTGAATACCTGGGGGGATGCTTTAATCGCCGAGTTCGCCAGCGTCGTCGAAGCCGTGCAGTGTGCGGTCGAGATCCAGCGGGAAATCTCCGGCCAGGATTCGGGGTTCCCTGATGCGCAACGCATGCGGTTTCGCATCGGCATAAATCTAGGGGATGTGATGGTGGACGGCTCCGACATCTATGGTGACGGGGTCAACATTGCGGCGCGGCTCCAAGAACTGGCCGAGCCTGGCGGCGTCATGATCTCCGGACCCGTCTACGATCAGGTGCACAACAAATTGTCCCTTGCCTTCGACTGTCTCGGCCAACAACAGATGAAGAACGTCGCTCCGGTGATCAGCTATCGAGTGGCCATGAATGGCCGAGGTAGCTTCCCAGTCGATGATAGCGCCCATCCCCAGGCAAAAACAGGCGCAGCCCCGGAGGCTGGCGCTCAACGGCTTCGCAACGGACACGAGCCTTCCACGTGGATCCGCGCTGGCTCGGGTTGGTTTGCGAACCTGCCTCGCTCCACGGCAGCGATTCTCACAGTTGCGGGCTTTCTGATTGTGATCAATGTTTTCACCGGCCTTCACAGGATTTGGTTTCATTGGCCGGTCGCAGCATTGCTCTTCGTTGCTGTCTTGCAGACAGTGCGCCGGCGCAAACCTGCGTCGGACAGAGAAGAGGAGCGCCGAACAGGTCGCGAATGAGAGGTAAGCGCTTTAGACGGCGTCAGATAAATGGCGGGCCCGGCGAGATTCGAACTCACGACCTCTGCCTTCAGAGAGCAGCACTCCGGTTCTTTCTTTTGACCACTCCGGCACGCCATTCCCATGAATAGGGGAACTTCGGCACACGGGTTCGAAGCGCCGCGCCGCACCGCACCAATGCCTCCAGGATCGCCAGGCTGCTTTCCGGCCAGACGATGTGCTGGGCGTAAGGTCCCGCTTTCTGGACGATTCTCTCCTCCTTGCCATGTCCGATCGTTATAGTTGATTGTATATAACGATGGGCTGCCGTCGAGGCGCCCCGTCCAGGCAGGCTCGAGAAGGGAGATACCGTACCGTGGCCAAACATCCTTACGACGAAAATGAAGCTTTCAAGACCGGGCGTGACGTGTGGTTCGAGATGCGCGGCGCCGCAGCGGCGCAGGTCGCCTTGGACCAGGCCGCGGAACACGAAATGACCCGCGATCTGCGGCAGTTCCTGTTCGAGCATTGTTTCGCCGCCGTATGGGCGAGACCGGGCCTCGAACGGGCGACGCGCAGCATCATCACGATCTCCGTACTTGTCGCGCTCGGGCGCATCGAAGAACTGAAGGCGCATATCCGGATGGGCCTGAACAACGGACTGACCCGGGAGCAGCTCAAGGAGCTTTTTCTTCATGTCGGCGTCTATGCCGGCGCGCCATCGGCCGTGGCTGCGGTACGCGCGGCGATGGAGGAATTCGAAGTGCTCGACAAGCCGAAAAGCTGACGGGAGTTCTATATTGCAATACGTCAATCTTGGCTCGACCGGCCTCAAGGTCTCGCGCATCTGCCTGGGTTGCATGACCTACGGCGCCAAGAGCTGGCGCGAGTGGGTGCTGGATGAAGAGGCGAGCCGGCTCCTCATCCGGCAGGCGCTGGAGGCAGGCGTCACGTTCTTCGACACCGCCGACGTCTATTCCCAGGGCGTCAGTGAAGAAATCCTCGGCCGCGCTCTCAAGGAGTTCGGACCGCCGCGCGAACATTTGGTGGTCGCCACGAAGGTGCATGGCGCGATGGGCCGCGATCCCAATGCGCGCGGGCTGTCGCGCAAGCATATCATGCAGGCCATCGACGCCAGTCTGCGCCGGCTGGGTATGGACTATGTCGATCTCTACCAGATCCACCGTTTCGATCCGTCGACACCGATGGAGGAAACCCTGGAGGCGTTGAACGATGTCGTGCGCGCCGGCAAGGCGCTCCATATCGGCGCGTCCTCCATGTATGCATGGCAGTTCGCCAAGTATCTCCACCTCGCGCGTCTGCATGGCTGGTCGCGCTTCGTCACCATGCAGAACCACTACAATCTGCTCTACCGCGAGGAGGAGCGGGAGATGATCCCGCTCTGCCTCGACGAAGGCATCGGGATCATCCCCTGGAGTCCCCTCGCGCGTGGCGTGCTGGCCGGCAACCGTCAGGCCGGGACAGCCCGGGCGCGGACCGACGAATACAGCCGGCAGCTCTACGATGCCACGCGCGACGCCGATGAGCGCGTGGTCGACCGCGTTGCAAAGACGGCGGAAAGGCTCGGGGTGCCGCCTGCCCAGGTCGCGCTCGCCTGGCTGCTGCAGAAGCCAGGCGTGACGGCGCCCATCATCGGTGCCTCCAAGCCTCGGCACCTCGATGACGGCATCGCCGCCCTCGACCTCGCGCTCTCGTCGGAGGATATAAAGGGCCTCGAGGAACCCTACGTGCCACACTCGGTGAGGGGGCACGGCTAGTAAGCAGCCACGGGGAGAGCCGGAATGTTCGAGACCCGGACGATCGACGGACTGGCGAAGCCCGCGTTCTACGACGAGCTTTGCCGCCAGCTCGACGCGTTGCTACAGGGCGAAGACGACCCGATCGCCAATGCGGCAAATACCTCGGCACTGCTCTTCCATCTGATGCCGCAACTCAATTGGGCGGGCTTCTACTTCCTGCGGGGCGACATTCTGGTGCTCGGTCCTTTCCAGGGCAAGCCAGCCTGCGTGCGGATTGCCATCGGCCGGGGTGTCTGCGGAACCGCAGTCTCGCAGCGGCGGTCTGTCGTGGTCGAAGACGTCCATGCCTTTCCCGGGCACATTGCCTGCGATCCGGCCTCGCGGTCAGAACTTGTGGTGCCACTGTTGTCAGGGGGAGCCGTTCTCGGCGTCATCGACCTCGACAGCCCGCGGCGAGGCCGCTTCGACGATGACGACCGAGCGGGCCTCGAGCGCGTTGCCGGTCTCTACCTGGGCGGCAGCAGGAACTGAAAATCGACATCTACTCCTCGGCACCGGCCTTGGTGAGAAGCACAGGCTTGCTGCGCGCCGAAGCGGCGAACAGACGCTTCAGCGCCTCGATCTTGGGGAGATCGTGAAAGACGATGTACGGTTCGCGCGGATGAAGCGTGGCGTAGTCCTGATGATAGGCTTCCGCCGTATAGAACGGGTCCGCGCCGTTGACCTGCGTCACGATGCGTTTCCTGTATATGCCCGCCTTGTCGAGCTGGGCGACATAGGCCTCGGCGATGCGCCGCTGCGTGGCATCCTGGGTGAAGATGGCGGATCGATATTGCGGGCCGAGATCGGGCCCCTGTCGATTGAGTTCGGTGGGATTGTGGGCGACTGAAAAGAAGATCTGCAGGATCGTGCCGTAGCTCACGACGCGCGGATCGAATGTGATCTCGACGGCTTCGGCGTGCCCGGTGCGACCAGAGCTCACCATGTCGTATGTAGCGCTTTCCTTCGTCCCGCCCTTCACGTGCTGGAAGACGGCCTGGACGCCCCAAAAGCAGCCGCCCGCCAGAACCGCGGTTTCCGCCGTAGCATCCTGCCTTCGATCGTCCACGAGGGGCGCCGGTACCACCATCGTCATGTCGTTTGCCAAGGTCGGCGAAATGCCAAACAAGGCGACCAGCAAACCCAGCAGGGAGAGGCGCGAGATGGGGGTCATACGGTGATCGATCCAGACGCTGGACATCGATGCCCTCTGTTGCATTCCAGGCATCCCAAATCTTATGCTGGAAAACGCTATATCCCAGTCAACATATCGCGATGTCGGTCGGATCGCCGATGCTCCGAAGGAGGGTCCCGAGCCATGAAGTACCGTAAGCTTGGCGCCAGCGATCTCGACGTCTCGGAAATCTCGCTGGGATCGTGGCTCACCTACGGTGTCGGCGTGCCGCGCGACAATGCCGTCGCCTGTGTCGATCGGGCCTTCGATCTCGGCATCAACTTCATCGATACCGCCAATGTTTATGGCAGAGGGGCGGCCGAGACGTTCCTGGGCGAGGTCTTGGCGGCCCGGCCGCGCGCGTCCTATGTGCTGGCGACCAAGGTCTACTTTCCGATGAGCCCCACCGACCAGGGCCTGTCGCGCGCGCAGATCATGAAACAAGTCGACGCCTCGCTGAAGCGGCTGCGCGTCGATCATGTCGATCTCTACCAGTGCCACCGCTACGATCCGGCAACCCCGCTCGAGGAGACCATGCGCGCCTTGAGTGACGTCGTGCGTCAGGGCAAGGCCCGCTACATCGGCTTCAGCGAATGGTCGTCAGGGCAGATCGAGAACGCCTTCGCCGTGGCGGGCACCGAGCGCTTCGTGTCGAGCCAGCCGCAGTATTCGCTCCTGTGGCGCAAGCCCGAGGAGAGTGTGATTCCTCTCTGTGCGTCGAAAGGCGTTTCGCAGATCGTCTGGTCGCCGCTGGCGCAGGGCGTGCTGACGGGCAAATACGCCCCGGGCGCGGCGCAGCCGGCAGGGTCGCGGGCGAGCAGCGAGACAATGGGGCAGACCATGCAGTCCTGGCTCACACCGCGTGTTCTCGATGCGGTGCAGAAGCTCAAGCCGGTCGCCGCCGAGGCCGGCTGCACGCTCTCGCAATTCGCGCTGGCCTGGGTGCTGCGCGAACCCAACGTTGCGTCGGCCATCGTGGGGGCAAGCAGGCCGGAGCAGCTCGAGGAGAATACCAGAGCATCAGGCCTGGTCATTGATCCGGAATTGTTCCGCAAAGCCGAAACCATCGTCGCCGATGCCGGAAGAGGCGCGTGATGAGGCTGGCCTCGATGCTCCTGGCTGCCGCCCTGTCCGCGGCGATGGCTTTGCCGGTTGCTGCCCAGCAGGACGGGCTGGTCCTGTATGGCGCCGGCAGCCTGCGCGAAGCCATGACGGAGATGGCAGCCCACTTTGCACGGGAACGCGGCATCGCCGTCCACACCCAGTTCGGCGCGTCCGGGCGTATGCGCGAGCGTATCGAGGCGGGTGACAAGGTCGATGTCTTCACGTCAGCCGACATCGGGCATGCCCGGAAGCTGGTGGCGGAGGGCCGGGCGAGCGTGATGGCGATGTTCGCACGCAACGACCTGTGTCTGCTCGCCCCGCCGACACGTGCGCCGGCCGATAGAGGGGGTGTGCTGCAGGCCCTTCTCGCGGACGGCGTCAGGATCGGCGTGTCGCCGGCCAAGATCGATCCGCTCGGCGATTATACCGTCGAGCTGTTCGAGGTGGCCGATAAAGCGAGGCCCGGCAGCGGCAAAGTGCTGCGCGACCGCGCCGTCGTCCTCGATACCCCGTCCGGTGCGCCGCCGGCGCTGAGCGGCGACTATTACCTCGATGCTCTGCGGGACGGTCGCGTCGACCTCGCCATCGTCTACTGCTCGGGAAAGGCCAGGTACGCCAAGCTAGACGCTGCCTTGGTCATGGTCGATTTCCCGCCGGAGCTTGCGGTTGGGCCGCAGTACGGGCTTGCCGTAATGAAAACCGCCGGGCCGGAGGCGATGCTGCTCGCGCTCACGATCCTGTCGCCGGCCGGCCAGAAGATCCTGGCGGCCAGCGGCTTCAAGCCCGTCGCCAGCCCCGATATTCGATAGCGCCTTCGCGGCGGCCATCGCCGAATTGACGTTGGCATGGCGCGTTATATACGATTGAATATATCGATCTCGCAGCGCGTGCGCGTAAAGCCGACCGACAACAGCCATGCCGATCGTAGGGAGAAACCCGATGGAAAATTTCAATTTTCTCATCAACGGCCGCCTCGTGGCCGGCGCCAAGACGATGCCGGTTGTAAATCCCGCCACCGAGGAAGTCCTCGTCCAATGTCCGCGGGCCTCCGAAGAGCAGCTCAACGAGGCTGTCGCCGCCGCCAAGGCCGCGTTCCCGGCATGGGCCGCCACACCGATCGAGGAACGTCGCAAGCTGATCGTTCGCATGGCCGAGACGATCGAGAAGAACTGCGCCGACCTCGCGCGCATTCTCACCCAGGAACAGGGCAAGCCGCTCGCCGACGCCACCGCCGAGACGATGGGCATGGCGGGCTTCTTCCGCTACTTCGCCAGCCTCGATCTGCCGATGCGTGTCATCGAAGACAGCAAGGGCCGCAAGGTCGAGGCCTACCGCCGGCCGCTCGGCGTGATCGGCGCGATCATTCCCTGGAATTTCCCGCTGATGATCCTGTCGTTCAAGTTGCCGCCCGCCCTGCTGGCCGGCAACACACTGGTCGTCAAGCCGGCGCCCACAACGCCGCTCGCCAGCCTCAAATTCGCCGAGCTGGTCGCCGATATCCTGCCGAAGGGTGTGCTGAACTTCATCGCCGATGCCAACGACCTCGGTGACGCCCTGACGCACCATCCCGATGTCCGCAAGATCTCCTTCACGGGCTCGACCGCCACGGGCAAGAAGGTGATGGCAAGCGCGGCCGAGACGCTGAAGCGCATCACCCTGGAGCTCGGCGGCAACGATGCCGGTGTCGTGCTCGACGACGCCAAGCCCAAGGCCGTGGCCAAGGGAATCTTCGAGGGCGCCTTCCAGAATAGTGGACAGGTCTGCCTCGCCATCAAGCGGCTCTACGTCCACGAATCGATCTACGACGAGATGTGCCACGAGCTGGTCCAGCTCGCCGAGGCGGCGGTTGTCGATGACGGACTGAAGCAAGGCACTCAGCTCGGGCCGCTGCAGAACAAGATGCAGTACGAGAAGGTCAAGGGCTTCCTCGACGATGCCCGCAAGAACGGCAAGGTCGTCGCCGGCGGCGAGGTGATGGACCGTCCCGGCTACTTCATTCGCCCCACCATCGTGCGCGACATCTCGGAGGGCAGCCGCCTGGTCGACGAAGAGCAGTTCGGTCCCGTGCTGCCGGTGCTCAAATATTCCGATACGGACGAGGCCATCAAGCGGGCCAACAACACGGCCTACGGCCTGGGCGCATCGGTATGGTCCTCAAACCTCGAGCGCGCACATGACGTGGCTTCCCGGCTCGAGGCCGGCACGGTCTGGATCAACAAGCACCTTGATATGGCCCCGCACATCCCGTTCGGCGGCGCCAAGAATTCCGGCCTGGGCACCGAGTTCGCCGAGGAGGGGCTGAACGAGTTCACGCAGCTGCAGGTCATCAACATGGCGCGCTGAAGCGCGCCTTCGACGGCAGCATCGGACAGCCGATGCCCGTCCAGGGAAGGAACAAGAATCGTCGTCACCGCGATGGACAGGAGGAAACCATGTTCCAGCAAGCCTTGGATAAGGTCTCGAAGCAGCTCCTCATCAGGGAGCGTTACGACAACTATATCGGCGGCAAGTGGGTCGCGCCCGTCGACGGGCGCTACTTCGAGAACCCCAGCCCGATCACCGGCCAGAAACTTTGCGAAGTGCCCCGCTCGTCGGCCGCCGACATCGAGCTGGCGCTCGACGCTGCGCACAAGGCGAAAGAGGCCTGGGGAAAGATGGCGGTGCAGGAACGCTCGCGTCTGTTGCACAAGGTAGCGGACAAACTGGAGGCGAATCTCGACCTGCTCGCGCTGATCGAGACGCTCGACAACGGCAAGCCGATCCGCGAGACGACCCATGCGGACATGCCGCTCGTCGTCGACCATTGGCGCTACTTCGCGAGCGTCATTCGCGCCCAGGAAGGCGGCATCTCCGAGATCGATGCCGATACCGTCGCCTATCACTATCACGAGCCGCTCGGCGTGGTCGGCCAGATCATCCCGTGGAACTTCCCCATCCTGATGGCGACGTGGAAGCTCGCGCCGGCCCTGTCGGCCGGCAACTGCGTGGTGCTGAAGCCTGCGGAACAAACTCCGGTCGGCATCCTCGCCGTGATGGAACTGATCGGCGACATCCTGCCGCCCGGCGTGGTCAATGTCGTCAACGGTTTCGGTATCGAGGCTGAAAAGCCGTTGGCGCAGAACAAGCGCATCGCCAAGGTCGCCTTCACCGGTGAGACGACGACGGGCCGCCTGATCATGCAGTACGCCTCGGACAACCTCATCCCGGTGACGCTGGAACTCGGCGGAAAGTCGCCGAACATCTTCTTCGCCGATGTGATGGACGCCGACGACGAGTACTTCGACAAGGCCCTCGAAGGCTTCACGATGTTCGCGCTCAACCAGGGCGAGGTCTGCACCTGCCCAAGCCGCGTGCTTGTTCAGGAGTCGATCTACGACAAATTCATGGAGCGGGCCGTAGCACGTACCAGGAAGGTCAAGCAGGGCCATCCGCTCGATCCCACGACGATGATCGGCGCGCAGGCCTCGAACGACCAGCTCGAGAAGATCCTGTCCTACATCGACATCGGCAAGCAGGAAGGTGCCAAGGTCCTGACCGGCGGCGCCCGGGCCAAGCTCACGGGCGAGCTCGCCGAGGGCTACTATGTCGAGCCGACAATCTTCGAGGGCCACAACAGGATGCGCATCTTCCAGGAGGAGATCTTCGGTCCGGTCGTTTCCGTCACACGTTTCAAGGACGATAACGAGGCGCTCTCGATTGCCAACGATACGCTCTATGGGTTGGGGGCAGGTGTGTGGACGCGCAACGGCAACCGTGCCTACCGGTTCGGGCGGGCCATCGAGGCCGGTCGTGTATGGACGAACTGCTACCACGCCTACCCGGCCCACGCGGCCTTCGGCGGCTACAAGCAGTCGGGCATCGGGCGCGAAAACCACAAGATGATGCTCGACCACTACCAGAAGACTAAGAATGTTCTGGTCAGCTATTCGGCCAAGGCGCTTGGGTTCTTCTAGAGGCGAGAAGGGTGGAGGCATGGGGCGATCCCGTGCCTCCCGTCCGGCGACGAAGCGCTCAAAAGGAAGACGGCCGGGGGCGGCACATGGTCAATCGCGTTGAGATCACCGACAAGGCCGCGGCCGTCGTGGAACGGCTGAAGGACCAACATGGCGGGCTGATGTTTCACCAATCGGGCGGCTGCTGCGACGGGTCTTCACCGATGTGTTATCCCGTCGGTGACTTTCGGGTCGGCCCGCAGGATGTATTGCTCGGTGATATCGCCGGGTGCGCGTTCTATATCGGTGCCGCGCAATTCGAGTATTGGCGGCACACACAGCTCATCATCGATGTGGTGCCGGGTCGGGGTTCGGGCTTCTCGGCCGAGGCCCCCGAAGGGGTGCGCTTCCTGACGCGCAGTCGCGTCTTCACCGACGAAGAGGTCGCCGCTCTCGAGGCGGCGGGGCCGCCCGCGACGGCGGCTCACTGACCGACAGGGAGAGCCGATGGCCACGTGGCTGATTACCGGATGTTCCACGGGCTTCGGCCGGGAGTTGGCGTCAGCCGTATTGGCGCGAAACTGGAATGCCGTCGTCACGGCGCGCGATCCGGCAACCATTCAGGATATCGTCGCAGGTCATGACGTTTCGGCGCTCGCGCTTCGCCTCGACGTCACCGACCCAAAGCAGGTCGCCTCGGCAGTCAAGGAGGCGGAGGCTCGGTTCGGTGCGATCGACGTCCTGGTGAATAACGCGGGCTACGGCTATCGGGGCGCCGTCGAAGAGGCCGACGAAACCGAGGTGCGCGAGCTTTTCGAGACCAATTTCTTCGGATTGGTGTCAATGATCCAAGCCGTGCTGCCCGGCATGCGCGCCCACCGGCGCGGACATATCGTCAATATTTCGTCGGTTGCGGGTCGTATGGCTCAACCCGGCTCCGGCTACTATTCCGCTACCAAGTTTGCCGTCGGGGGCCTCTCTGACGCGCTGCGCAAGGAGGTCGGCCCGCTCGGTATCCGCGTCACAGTCGTGGAGCCGGGCGGCTTCCGGACTGATTTTGCCGGACGGTCGCTCAGGCAATCGAAGCACACCATCGACGACTATGCCGCGACTGCGGGCGCGCGCCGCAAGGAGAACAGCAGCACGGATGGTCGCCAGCCTGGCGATCCGGCGCGCGCCGCCCAGGCCATCATCCGAGCCGTGCAGGCCGACAAGCCGCCGTTTCGTCTCGCGCTCGGCCGATCGGCGGTTCAGCGAATCCGGACGGAGATCGACACCCAGCGCCAGGAGCTGGACGCCTGGGAGGAAACAGCCAACGGCGCTGACTATCCGGCGTAGCTGACTATCCGGCGTAGTTGATCACCTGCGACCCGGCATGCCGTACCTGTCCGCGAAACCCTTCCTGGCCTCGCCCGATCAGCGGCAGCTGACGGGCACCTGTCGCGGCGTGAAGGTCGGCAGGGCCGGCGCCGGGCTGGGGAAGGCGCTCGGCCAGGTGCGGTCCGCCAGGTGCTTCTCCACGATCGGCACCAGCTGGTTGAAAGCCACCCAGCCCTTGAGCCGGCTGCCGGCCTTGTTGGTGTGGACGGCGTCGATGAAGAGCTCGGGATCGAGCGGCATGTCGCGCGCGAAGTCGATGAACGGCATGTCGTGGCCAGCAGGCGGTTCTGGAACGCTGCCAGGCGCGCGAGGTCGCGATAGCGGAAGGGCCAGTTGGCCATGTTGAGCTGGTCGATGATGTAGCGGTGACGGTTCGGGTCGAGCACCAGCCCGTCCTTCACCATCCAGATGAAGGAGCTCAGCGCGAGTTCGGCGCCGATGCCCTTGAGGTCGCCGCGGATGCGGTCGAGGTCGCGCTGGATGACGTCGAGGTTCACCGGCAGGTGAGGATGGCCGAGGTCGGGATCGGCCTCGTCGAGGCCCTCCGGCCAGACGACGCGGTAATCGGGCTTCGGCCATTCGGCGCCGATATCGGCCTTGCCGCCCGACGCGGACGTATTTGCCGATTCGAAGCCGGCGATCCGCAGCGCTGCGTTGAAACGGGCGGCGAGGGCGGACCAGCGCGCCGCCGTCTGCAGCCAGCCGGGCGCCGAGGCTTGCGGCTGCGGCGGCCGGGCCGCTTCACCGGCCGGCATCTTCTCGACGATCGAGGCAGGGCGAAACTGATTGCCGCCTTCGTGATAGATCACCAGGTCCGGCCGGAGCGGCAGCACTTCGGTCGCCACGATGGCGGCGATGGCGCCGGAATCGATGCTCTCGCGGCCGGCATTCAGCACCTCGAAGCGCACGTCGAGCTTGCGGGCAGCCGCCCACTTGTTGAGCCAGTAACCGGCGCGCTCGGTGAAGGCGAAGGGCAGATGCGGCGCGTCCATTGTCACCGAGGAGCCGACGAAGACGATGCGCACGGTGCGCGGCCCGCGCGGCGCCTCGATCGGCGCACCGCGCCAGCCGATCTGGTTGGTCACCAGGAAATTGGGGAACGTGGCGTTGGGCGGAAAGCGATAGGGCGGCAGGGCGCCGCCATCGACCGGATCATAGAGGAAGAGCTGGCCGGGCGCGTGGCGCAGCACGCGGCTCTGGCAGGGATCGCCGGCGAATCTCGAGTTCCAGGCACGCAGCGCATCGATCGCGCGGAAGGAGCCGTCGCTCGGCGGATTGTCCTCGACCTGGTGGAACAGGCGCTGCCACTCCTGCGGCACCGGCTTGCGATTGGGCAGTGGCGGCGGATCGTCGGTGAACCAGGCACGATCGACGCCGGGCGCCAACGGCACCTTGTCGAGCCACATCGCCGGCACTTCCGACTGCTCCATCGGGCCGTCGAGCGGAAAGCCGAAGAAGCGATAGCCGTCGATGATGCGCACGGCCGCTTCGGCCATGACGGTCGTGAAGACGACCGAAACCAGAATGAGGAGGGCGTTGCGCAGAATCACGGCGGGATTTGTGCAACCCCCGTCGGGGGCCGCTCCTTTCAGCAGCCCTTCTGTTCAGTCTTGCACAGATTGTCGAGCGCCTCGACGATCGGCGGCAGCATGCCCTTGGCGAAGGCGATCTCGGCCTTGCCGTTGGGATGCGGGTCGGGAACCGTCACCCACAGGGTCGAGGGCTCCATGTTCTCGACGATCGGCAGCAGGTCGTAGAACGGCGTGCCGGTGCCTTCGACGACGCCCCGCACCTTGTTGGTCACGTCCTGGAAGGGGTAGGGCTTGAGCTCGTGCAGCTCGGGGATGTGGAAGACGATCAGCTTGACCCCGCTGTCCTTGGCCAGGGTGGCGAAACCCGCCAGCGCCTCGCGCGTCTTCTTCCAGCCGTCGGCATCGGGATTGTAGAGGTCGCGGTAGTACTTCTTCCAGTCCGGCGCCTCGCTGAAGGAGCGCAGCAGCGAATCGATGCGATAGTTCAGCACCACCCAGGCGGCCGAATGGAGCGAGAGCCAGCTCGTCTCGGTGTAGGTCGGCATCGGCTCGCCGTCGTTGATGAAGTAGACGAGGGCGATGATGTCGGGCTTGAACTTGGCGCCGTAGGCCTTGTAGGCGCCGAGCTCCTGCCTTGTGTTCCAGTTGCCGACGCCCAGGTTGAAGCCGTCGACCTTTCGGCCCTGCTTCTTCAGGGTGTCGAGGACCTGGCGCGCGAAGGTCTCCTGCTCGGCGACGCCCCAGCCCATGGTGACGGAATCGCCGACGAAGGCGATTCGGGCCACGCCCGGCGGGGCCTGCAGCGGGATCGACGGGGTGCGGAAGCCGTTCTCGTCGGTGCGGACGTCAACGTTCATCAGCTGTGCATGTGCATTGGCCCGATGGCGGTGGCCGATCTCGGGATTGTAGTCGCGCTCCTTCACTTCGCGCGCGTACTTCCACATCTCGAGCTCGTAGAGCAATCCGTCGTCGAGATAGAGCCGCGTGAAGGCCTCTAGAGCCGCGAAGCAGACGGCCAGGACGCCGACGACCAGCACGACATTGGCAAAGAACTTTCCCTTCATTCCACTCACTCGACGAACTGCTTCAGGAGGGGGCTTTTGGCGGCTTCGGGAATAAGCCAAGCCTCCCTGCCATGGCAAGGCATCGCGACGCCTTCCGCCGCGACGATTCGCCTGTCGTCGGTTGGCGGTCGGCCTTCCCGGAGAGGCTTGCCGGCGACCTGATCAATCCGCGGTCCCGGTCGCCTGGTCGGTCGGCCGCCCGGTGGTCCGCTCGGCGTCCTTGGCCTTTTTCCCGCCCTTGCGCGCCTTGCTCCAGTCCTCGTAGCGCTGCAGCACCGTGAAGAAGGACGGCACGAACAGCACGGCGAGGCAGGTCGAGGCGATCATGCCGCTGAAGACGCAGAGGCCGAGCGAGATGCGCGAGTTTGCCCCCGCGCCCGTCGCCGTGACCAGCGGCACGACGCCCAGGATGAAGGCGAACGAGGTCATCAGGATGGGGCGGAAGCGGGTGCGCGCCGCCTCGACAGCGGACTCGATGATGTCCTTCCCGTCGACCAGACGCCTCTCGCGCGCCACCTCGACGATCAGGATGGCATTCTTGGCGCCGAGCGCGATCAACAGCATCAGCCCGATCTGGGTGTAGATGTTGTTGGCAAGGCCGACCGAGGTAAGCGCGATGGCCGGGCCGATCAGCGCCAGCGGCACTGCCAGGATGACGGCCAGCGGTGCGATCCAGCTCTCGTACTGGCCGGCGAGGCAGAGGTAGACCAGCAGGATGGCCAGCGCGAACACGTACATCAGCTGGTTGCCGACGATGTTCTCCTGATAGGCCATGCCGGTCCATTCGTAGCCGGTGCCGGGCGGCAGGATCGCCTTGGCGATCTGGTCCATGAGCTCGATGCCCTCGCCCGAGCTGAAGCCTGCCGCAGGCGAGCCCACGATCGCCGCCGACGGATAGAGGTTGTACAGGCTGATCAGCGGCGGACCGAGTGCCGGCTTCAACTCGGCCAGGGCGCCGATCGGCACCATCTGGCCGTCGAGGTTCTTCACCTGCAGCTTCAGGATGTCCTCGGGCCGCGTGCGGTACTGCGAGTCGGCCTGGATATAGACCTGCAGGCTGAGGCCGAACTTGTTGAAGCGGTTGACGTAGGACGACCCCATGTAGCCCGACAGGGTCGTGAAGACGTCGCCGACCGGAACCCTGAGCGACTCGGCCTTGACGCGATCGACCTCGATCCGCACATGCGGGGCGCCGGCGCGGAAAGACGTAACGAGGTTGGTCAGCGCCGATTGCGTGGCCGCATTCTGGATCATCGTGTCGGTCACAGCCTGCAGCTTGGCGTAGTCGAAGCTGCCGTCTTTCTGCTCGACCTGCATCTGGAAGCCACCGGCATTGCCGATGCCCTGGATGGCGGGCGGCACGATGACGAAGGCGCGTCCGTCCTGCAGGACGCTCAACTTGTCCATCAAGCCGAACACGATCGAGCGCAGGTCCTGGCCCGGCACCTTCAGGCGCGCGTCCCAGTCCTTCAGGATGACGTAGGACACGGCGGCATTGGCCAGCGGCGAGTTGCTGTCGAGCACCGACATGCCGCCCAGGGCCACGACGTTCTCGACGCCCGGCGCGGCCATTGCGATCTCGGCGGCCTGGCGCAGCGTGGCATTGGTACGTTCGAGCGAGGCGCCGTCCGGCAACTGCACGCCGATCATCAGATAGCCTTGGTCCTCGTTGGGAATGAACGCCGTCGGCAGGCGGGCAACGCCCCAGGCGCCGATGCCGGCCGCGATCAGGGCAACTACCACCATGATGCCCGCCCGGCGGACCATGGCGCCGACCAGCCAGGCATAGGCGTCTTCGACCTTGCCATAGACCTTGTTGAAGCCGCGGAAGAAGACGTTGCGCTTCTCCGGCGGCGTCGCCGAACGCAGCCACATCGCGCACTGGGTGGGCTTCAGGGTGGCGGCGTTGATGGCACTGATCAGCGCCGTGGCGGCAATCACCAGGGCGAACTGGGCGAACATCTGGCCGGTCAGGCCGGGCAGGAAGGCGGCCGGCAGGAACACCGACATCAGCACCAGGGTGATGCCGATGACCGGCCCGAACAGCTCGTCCATCGCCTTGATGGCGGCGTCGTGGGGCGTCATGCCCCGCTCGATGTGATGGGCGACGCCCTCGACGATCACGATCGCGTCGTCGACCACGATGCCGATGGCCAGCACGATGCCGAACATGGTGGTGGTGTTGATGGTGAATCCCAGCGCCGCCATGGCGGCGAAGGCGCCGATGATCGTCACGGGGATCGTCGTCGCCGGTACCAGCATCGCACGCCAGTCCTGCAGGAAGATCACGATCACGATCAGGACCAGGATGCCGGCCTCGATCAGGGTCATGAAGACCTCGCTGATCGAGGCATTCACGAAGCGTGTGGTGTCGAACGGCACATCGTAGGTAAGGCCGGGAGGGAAGGCCTTGGAAAGCTCGGCCATCTTGGCCTTGACGCGCTTGGCGACATCGAGGGCGTTGGCGTCGGGGAGCTGATAGATCGCCAGACCGGAGTTGGGCTTGCCGTTGATGTGCGAGGTCTGGGAGTAGGTCTGGGCACCGAGCTCGACGCGGCCGACGTCGCGCACCCGCACGATCCGGCCGCCATTGCCCTGGTCGGCCTTGACGATGATGTTGCCGAATTCCTCGGGTGTGCTCAGGCGCCCGACGACGTCGATCGTGTACTGGAAGTCGAGCCCCTTGGGGGCCGGCGGCTGGCCGACCTGGCCCGCCGTCACGTCCTGGCTCTGCTGCTGGATGACGCGGCTCACGTCCGAGGGGGTGAGGCCGAAAGTGTAGAGCTTCTGCGGATCGAGCCAGACGCGCATCGAATACTGGCCGACGCCCAGGACGTTGACGTTGCCGACACCCGGCAGGCGCGACAGCTCGTTGACCAGGTTGATGGTCGCGTAGTTGCTGAGATAGAGGCTGTCGTAGCGCTCGTCGGGGGACGTCAGCGACACGATCTGGAGGATCGAGGTCGACTTCTTCTGGACGACGAGGCCCTGCGCCTGCACCGGCATGGGCAGCGAGGCGAGGGCGGCACTGACCTTGTTCTGCACCAGCACCTGCGCGAAATCGAGATCGGTGCCGATCTCGAACGTCACGGTGAGCGTGTAGGTGCCGGCGTCCGTGCTGTAGGACTGCATGTAGATCATCTTCTCGACGCCGTTGACCTGCAGCTCGACCGGCAGGGCCACGTCGTTGACAACGACCGCAGCACTCGCTCCCGGATAGGTCGTGGTGACCTGAACCGTGGGCGGCACGACGTTGGGATATTGCGCGACCGGCAGGGTCGCCAGCGCCACGCCGCCGATCAGCACGATGACGATGGCAAGGACGTTGGCCAGAACCGGCCGGTTGATGAAGAACGCGGAAATCATCGATCCGGACCCGGTCGGTTATTTCTTCGGGGCGGCGGGAGCGCTGGGCGCCGTCGGCGCGGGTGCGGTGCCCGCCTTGTCGGCTGCCGGGATCTCGATGGTGGTCTGCTTCGGTACGACCTTGGCGCCGGGGATCGCCTTGCCGGTGGTCG
>ERZ778027.2937-NODE-2937-length-18843-cov-12.363583_pt1 | contig 18843 bp, 24 predicted proteins | sample MGYA00375757_ERZ778027 | MGnify/ENA primary metagenome ERZ778027 (study PRJEB29350, sample SAMN05389817) | bioreactor metagenome | isolation source: Ammonium sulfate bioreactor | place: South Africa: University of Cape Town | collected 2014-02-18 ... | reverse complement strand
TTACAACTACTCTTTCATTTCTATGGAATAAAACCATCCTATCTCTTCATAGACGCTTACAGAACTTAACCTTGGTCGCAGTCAAGACTGTCGGCGGCAGCGTTATTTCAGGTACAGTGCCTTATTTTAACAATTTGTATACCCCATTTGATTATTTGAGACTTTTCCCAAGAAAATTGAATTATTTGTACAGATATATCAGCATTTTCGGATAAAACCGCCCTTGTCTAAAGTATATTCATTCAAAAATGTTTTTGGTAAAGTTTGATTGATGAAAAATCGAGCTAAACGTCGTTGTAATATTCTTCCATGCACTTCTCTTAACTGTAACCATTTTACTTACTTCTGACATTTAGGATCTTAGTCATCACTAATCAAAATAGCTGAATAGTTTATTTAACCTCAAAATCATGAAAAAAGAATTAAGTTCAAAATAAAGCTGAATTTTCCGTCGTAGCTGAGTTCTATCAATACTTATTTTGTGAATGTAAAAAAGTTAAAGTTTTGCATGTTAATACACGTAATAAAGATCTAATATGTTACGAGCACTTTTTTAAAATAAAATAGTGTTGATTTAATAACTTGTTCAATTAATCTTTCATCAACACAAAAAATCTGTATCCCATTTCTACTTTTGAAAATCTATTTTCAACTTTAAGATGTGGCTTCTTTTGTCGCAACGACATTGGAGATGGTGGTGCTCAACATATTGGTCTAGCTCTACAAGAGAACAAAGTAAACGTAGAACTACTCTTTAATTTTTATTTAACATAATTCTCTTATCTCACCATAGACACTTACACAACTCAATCTTAGTTATAACTCAATTGGAGTTGCTGGTGCTCAACATATTGGTCTAGCCTTACAACAGAACACAGTAAATTTACACCTATTCTTTGATCTATATCGAACATAACCAGTCTACCATTTCATAGACACTGACGCAACTCGACCTTTGTGGTAACCCGATTGGAGATGAGGGTGCTCGACATCTTGTTCAAGCGTTACAACAGAACACAGTAAATCAGCACATACCCTTTTGTTTATACCAAGCAAAATCATCCTAACTCTTCATAGACGCTTACACAACTTGCTCTTGATGATACGCAGATGGAATCTGCAAGTGCCCGAGCTCTTGAACAAGCCGTACAACAGAACAGAGTAAATTCACAGGTACTCTTTCATTTATAGTGGACAAAAACACCCTATATGTCTCTTCGTAGACAGTTGCACAACCCTCGAATTGGAGTACGTTTCATTAGATGTTTGGAATATGTTGTGTTCGTATTTTTTTTTGGAACTCAGAGTTTTGCATTAAATAAACTAGATATTAATCTTGAGGGTGATTGTGTCGCCGCTGTGAAGTCGACTGTTAATGTTTTGAATGATACAGACATTAGTTCTGGTGTTACTTATATATAAATACGTTCAAGAACACAATCTTTCAAAGAGAAATTGATTTTTTTGTTCGTACATATAACTGATAATGATAAAACTGCTTCTAACGGAACGATGAGACATGAACAGAAACCACTGACATCGTTCTCTTCTCGTATTCGATTGGTGATAATTCTGCCAGCCACTAGGAACAGAAAGAAAACGATAATATTTTTATATATATGAACGATGATGATTATGTTGTACTCTTATGTTGAGACTCATTTATGAACAGTAAAAACAAAAAAAAACGAAGAATTTAAATGGACATCGCTTTAGTTGAAAACAATGATTTTCTCTCATTTCTTGTTTATGAACATGATTGGATTCATATATTGTATATTGGCGTAACAGCTACATTTTTTCTCATTCAATTATGTCAACGTATATCTCTGGATCTTCTTTATTCATCAAGTAACAATTCAAAAAATATTTCATTATCAAAATTATTTTCTTTGGTTTTTTTTTCTTCTAAATAAAAACAAAAGATGAAAAAAGTGCAAGTATTGTTCCATCACTAAATCGTTATCCAACAGACTTAACTCCATCAGCATTTAGTATGTCATGCATATGGTATTTTGTTTACACTTGGCAGGTAATCTGTCAACTAATTCTTTCATATACGAAGAGAAAAAAACCCAAATTGTTCGTTTTTTTTCTTTGTGTTTAAAGTTTGTTTGGATTGTTTATTCCATAATTGGTATTTTCCGTCGAACATCATCGGGCACTTATTTCTATCAACATCCGTGTGCGATGAATAAATGGTGTTTTTTCTACAGTGCATTTGGTTTGATTCTTTACACGCCACAATTAGCAGCTGCAACACGAAATAAATACGGAATTGGAGTGAGAAGAAGACAAAATAAATAAATAAATAATTCGAAAAATTGTTTGATTAGATTTCAATCTTTCGTCATGTTGGTACATTATGTGAAGTGATTATTATTTTAGTAGTTGTTCACATTTCGTTATGGGAAAATTTAAAAAATTATCTTCGAGATAAATTGTACGTAGATTTCGATATTCTAAAGAAGCTATTATTATTTTTTTTTCGGTTAGTTTTGCTGATGTTTGGTTAACAAGATTATTGTATCATAATGGTTTAGCATTGTGGGCATCAGTTTTATATTATGAAACGTGTTTATCCATAGTAATTGGCTTTATTTACAGTGAATCATTAAGTTTAATGGCTTCATCTATTGTCGGATGTTTTCTTCTTCTCATCGGTTTAGTTGCTTATTCAATAATTGAAAATTTTATTTTTTATAATTCACTTGCATTTACATTTTCACCCTGGATTACATTTCTGTGGCTCTTGGGTGGAATTGTGTTTCGTTCTCAACAAACGACATCATCAATATTTGTCATTTGGTTTGTTCGATATCTATTCTGTACAACAATTCTTCTCATTTGTGTTCGTTTATGTTTATTCATTTGGCGATATTCTAAACGAGCAATACCAACATTTCAATCTCCTCGAATCTTCAGTTTACTAAACGAACCACGACCATTTTAAATTCATCTCATTGTAAAAATTGCTTTTTTGTTGACAAATAAATTACATCATTTAGTTTTTGTTGAATAGATGTCAGTTTGATTCGTTCTCTCTCTCGTTTTTTTTTGTTTTATCAACGATATCATAATACACAGCTAACCTACCTTCTCACAGTAAATAATAGACAAAAAGATATGAATGAAAGTCTTGATGATAAAGCACATTCTATTCTCATAAGACTTCCATCGTATAGTGATTCATCTCGGTCGAATTTCAATGAATGAAATAAATTCAACAATTGAATCGCGTTTTGATGAACTTAAACAATTAATTTCAAATTCAACAAATAATGATCCGAATGTGTTGAGTATCGATGGTTTACTCGATGCATTCATTGTCATTTATGATGAATGTTCAAATGCTAAATTACGCGGAGAGAAAACAATCAAAGAATTTCTTGAATATGGTTCATTCTTTAAAGATATTTTCGATTTCATTTGAAAAATTCATTGTTTTTTAGTGAAAACATTTTCATCTCGTATAAAACATAATCGATTAACTCGAAATGATTTCGAATCAATAAGAACCATTGGTCGTGGTGCATTTGGTGAAGGTAAAAACGAATCGATTCAACATCTTTGAAAGCTTGTCGAATCGAATAATTCTTGTTTAGTCACTGTTGTTAAAATGAAAAATACGAATCGAGTTTTTGCAATGAAAGTCTTAGTTAAATCGGAAATCTTAAAACGAACGGATACAGCTTGTTTTCGTGAAGAACGTGATGTTCTTGTCCTTGGCGATCATCAATGGATCACTAAACTTCATTATACTTTTCAAGACAAAGAAAATCTCGTAATATTTTCCATTGAAATTCAACGATTTATATTCGTAATTTTGTAGTATTTTCTTCTTGAATATTATTATGGCGGTGATCTTCTTAGTTTATTATCGAAATTCGAAGATCAATTATCGGAAGATATGACACGATTTTATATCGCTGAATTGATTTTAGCAATTGATTCTGTACATAAACTCGGTTATATTCATCGAGATATCAAGTAAACTGTGTTGTTTCTTTTACTAATTAAAAATTCACATTTCGTTTTTTCTCACAAAAAAAAGACCAGACAATGTTTTACTAGACAGTGATGGACATATTCGTCTAGCAGATTTCGGTAAAATTTGAGTCAATTTTGCTTTCGTAAAATTCTAATTGAATGGTTTATAAGGTTCGTGTCTTCGAATGCGAGCAGATGGAACAGTAAATCAATGAATTCGAATCGAAAAAGATTTTCTCAATGATTTTTAAGGTTCAAAATAGTGTCGCGGTCGGCACACCTGATTATATTTCTCCGGAAGTTTTATTCGCTATGAATCAAGGCACAGATCGTTATGGTGCTGAATGTGATTGGTGGAGTTTGGGTTGTGTTATGTGGGAATTGTTGTTTGGTCAACCTCCGTTTTATTCTGAAGTTTTATCAGACACATACGGACAAATAATGAAACGAGGAAGAAATAAAGTGATTTGCAAAGCTAAAAAACGAAACATGTTTGAGTAATTTTGTTTTTGAAGGATCCATTGGAATTTCCGTCGGTCACTTCAATATCAAAACATGCAAAAAGTGTATTAGAACAACTACTTTGTTCGTCGGATAATCGTTTGGGCAAAAATGGTGTTGACGATTTTCAAAAACAACCTTTTTTCGGTTCAATCGATTGGAATAATTTACGAAGAAGTTCGACTGATTCACTGCAAACAAACAAACAAACAAAAAAATCATTTTTTCGTGTTTTTTTAGCAAAAGCTCCATATATTCCCAAAGTACAAGGTCCAACTGACACTTCCAATTTCAGTGATTTCGATCCAAATGCACCTGACAACGTAGGACATTTTTATCTATTTACTCGTCGATTATTATCTGTTGTCTTACTTTTAGAAACCTATTAAAGTAAAGCAAAACAATCGAGCTTTTTTTCTTTCAAATCTTTGTCTAAAAGCTTTTAAGTTCAAATTCTACAACAACAAATCAATTTCTTAATCAAGTTCCATTTATCGGATTTACTTATTCAGGAAAAACGTAAAACAACAAAATCAATTTTCATAATAAAAAACAAACATTTGTTTTTCTTTCAAAGTCAATTCGTAGAAACTCGAGTAAACACACCGAATTCTCCAATAACTCGAACAAGTACAATCTCGTATTCATCAAATCGAACATCGAGCATTTCAATTCAACAGAATTCGCCAGGTAGAATTCGATTATTTTCTAATTTCGAATAATTAATTTGATTTGAATGCAAAGTTCTTTCTCAATCAATCCCGGAAAATGAACCGAAGAAAAGTCTTCGAGCGAAAGATCAAGTTGAATTCGAACGTTTACGTCAATTATATGAACGAACAAAAAACGATCTCACCGAACAAACACGACAACTTCATTTGTTAAGAGATTTTTATAGTGAAAACGAAGAAAATACTCGACAAGAATTGAAAAGTTACTTTCTCGAAATAGCAAATCTATTTTCTAATCTTCCGAATGCAATTCAATTGAACACCGAAACGAATTCATTAGATCAAGTTAAAATAAGTTTTCGTCAGCAAATTCAAGAATTTCTTTTGAATTACTTTCTTCTTGTCAAAAGTCAATCGAATGAGAACAATCAATCGATTTTCACCGATCTCTGTTCGATTCTCAATCAATATGAAAATCATTTTGCTCGTTTACTTTCCAATGCCGACGAACAATTGACTGTCGATTGTTCGAATGAGAATTTCAAAGAATTAATTTTATTTTTAAATCATCTTCAAGAGAAATTCCGCGAATTAATCTACGAAAAAGAAGAACTTCAACAGAAGATTTCGACTTTAGAAAAACAAAATCACAAATCACCAACGACTTCGAATTCAGCCAATATTCCCAATCGAATCGATGAAATTTTCAATCAATCAGTCAATAAAAATCCTCGTTCGACTCTTTGCGAAACACCGTCGCCCAATTCGACTTTGGGAAAGAAATCGGTTCGTTTTTCATTGTTTTTCGACGTCATTCGAAACGAAAAGTTCGGTTTTTTTAGTTCGACACATTAACTCGAAGTCAAAAATTACAACATATGGAAATGCAAAGGTTACAAGCGTCGATTGAAAGCGAATGTCAAGCGAGACAACACGTCGAAGATCAGCTGATTCAACTCAAAGCAGAAATTCAACAAAAGAATCAGTCGGTTTTTTGTTTGAATTTCTCGATTTTGAATGTCTGTTTTGAATAGAGAAATCAATCGATTGAAAGAAGAAAAACAAATGCTGATTAATCGAGCGAAACAAAGTAGAGAAAGTCAATTCGAAATTCGACTTCTGGAAAAGTTAAATTCTAGATGAAAAGGTCGAATCAAGTCGAAGTGACTCATCCGATCGATTAAAATCAGTAGAAGTTAAACAAATTTCGAAGTTTTCCTATGAAAAACTGCGTTTTTAGGTCGATGATGAGACAAATTCTTCATTTCGAGTAAATCTTTTATCGTGTTTTCAATTCGAATTCAAATGATTTTCTTGTTCAGAATGATTGTCACGATTTTGTTCTCCATGATTTTCGTCATATGTCGAAATGTCATCATTGTGATAATGTTCTTTACGGACTTATTCGGCAAGGTTTCACTTGTAATCGTATGTTGACTTTCAATGATTTTCCATTAGAAACAAAGAATCGATGATTTTCAGGCTGTGGAATCAATTGTCACGATGATTGTATTGAGAAAAATTCAATTCCTTGTAAATTATCAAACAAACAACGATGTAAAACTTGAATCTTTCGTCTTATTCGATCGAAATTCTTTTCATTTTCTTCAGATTTATCGAATATTTCCGATGAAAATATCGTTCAAGTAAAATTCTTTGCTTCTAAAACTTTAACAAAATTCCTTTCGCACAGCTTCCAAAGATCGGTGGAATTCGTAAAGGTTGGAATAAATACAATTTATTTTTCACCGAAAGTAAACTCATCTTTGCCGAATACGGAACTGAAAAAGAACGTTCATTGCATCCGTATTTAATTCTCGATGGTGTCGATGACAGTTTAACGATTTCAACAATTTCGGATCAAGATGCAATTCATGCAAAGAAAGACGATCTACCGAATATTTTCAAAATAACCTATCGGAAAATATCGAGTCCAAAAGAAATGAAAACTTTGTATGTGTTGACGAAAAATCAATCGGAGAAAAATGTTTTTATGCAACGAATTGCCAATCTGATGCGAACAGTTCGAAGTTCAATTGAAAATGGACTCATGGTTAGACAAAGAGAATTTGTTGATTTGAAAGTATATTTCGATTCGTTGTTTTAGGAAAAAGAAACTTTTAAAAGCAAGGAAATTTGTGATTCGAATTTAAAACGAGTTACTTCGGCTGTTCTCTTCGGTAGAAAATCTTCGAAAGGAAAATTTTAATCTCGAGATTTCTCTTTAGATAATCGACGTTTTCTTATTTCAACTGAAGATGCAATCTTTGTTATCGATATTACAAATAATAGTAAACTGATTTTTCATTTGATGAAAAGTTTTCTTTAATTTCGTTCAATTTGAAATTTAGCTCCTGTGAAATTATTCGATAAAAAAGTCTTTCAAATGTCATTGATATCGAACAATGATTTAATTGTTATTCTCAGTGGTAAAGAACGAATCATCCGAATAAAATCCGTCGAACCATTTCTCAATCATTCGGAATGTTCATTCGATAGTAAAATTCCCGAGACAAGATCTTCGACATTATTTGCTGTCGATCGAAAATCTTTAATTTTATGTGTTGTCATCAGAACTCGTCTTCTCCTCTTTCAAATTCATTCAAATCGACAACCGTATCTATACACATTCCTCAGTGAAATCAATACGAATGGTTGTGTGACCTATGTCGATTTGTCTTTGATCAAAATCAATCAACAAACCGAACAAATCCTTTGGTTCGGCTATTCATCGAACGTATTTGCTAATCGAATCGATCAGAATCGCGTTAGTTTTCCATTGATCAAAGAAAGAGATGCCAATCTTCAAGTCTTTCGAGAGCCAACAAATCAAATTCTTCTCGTTATTCCGAATACAAATTCCACATTCACCAACGAAGTGTTACTTGTTTATATTAAATGTGGTCTTTACCTTGATTATCAGAAGGGCTCGCGAACACGTCGAGAAGAACTCATGTGGTCGTCGAATCCTTTCTATGCATGTTCAAAAGAAATCCATTTATTTATTTATACGGAAAAATCGATCGATATTTATAATATTCAAACGGGTATTTGGTTTCAATCGTTGCCATTGATCAATACGAGTCCATTGACTGAAGATGGAACGATTTCACTTGCCAATGATTTCGAATTGGAGAAAAATCATTTGAAATTTATTCTTTTGAGCAAAGACAATCAATCAACAACAACAACTTTGAATGTTCAAGAAAAAACTTCGAAGAAAAATCTGACAACTCGAAATGGTTTATTTTCGAATACCTTGTTCAATTCGAAACCAACGCCATCAACGCCAATTAGTATCACGATTTCTGGACCAACTGATTTTCGACATGTTGAACATTTGGGACACGATGATGGTGTTACAATTCTAGCGAGTTCACCGGGAGTATCTTTAGTTCAAACAAATTCCTACGAACAACAATTTTCAATGGATGAGCAAATAGCCGAACCACATCTTTCGTCAAGTCAAAATTCATCTCAGTTTGTTTTTCACTAATAATAATAATTTCGCATTCGAAGATTCTTTTTTTTTAGTTTATTAGATACACGAAGAGGACATAGTTCACAACATCGTCATCGACGACGATCAGGTTCAAACAATTCACTTGACAATTCAACAAATAGAAAATCAACAAAAAACGAATATTTACATGCACAAATGACAAATAATGACAGATCATTTAACTCCTCAACATCGTATTCACATGAAGATGATGAACAGAATTTTTAAAGACTTTGAAATTCATTTTCTAAAATAATAAATTTTCCTTATTTTGTTCACTCGTGTGTGATAGAATCATCGAAAACAACTAAATCGACTTAAACTAAAAAACTTAAAGCAAATAAAAACCAAGAACAAGCTCACGCCCGTTTACAAGATATTGAAAAGTATTATATTATGCTTTGAGACTTGCTATTTTATGACGTTTATTGAAATCAGTTATATCAAACAATTCATTGATCATTGAGATTAATTAAAAGAGATCTACATAGAAACGAAAGATTTTTTTTATAATATTTTCGGTATATTTCCGATTTGAACTAGTGTCTGGTTTTATACTAGGAAGAAATCGATCGATTGCTAGTGATAATTGTCTAACACAAACACGAACAATTTCACTGAATGCTCAAGAGAAAGAGAGAAAAACAAGGTGACAACACTTTTGTCAAGTCGTCTTTGGTTAAGTGCTGCTCTTGCTGGTGCTCTATTAGAAAAAAAATGTTTCAACAAATCGATTTCTACTCGGACGACAAACGTCATTCGGTAAACCTTCTCATAATAATGATCAATTAACTAAATCTCAAAGATTATTAATAAAATTAACAGAAAAAAAGAGAATTTTCGTGAGAAAAAGAAATATTTTTGATTTAATTAGTTCAGTTGATTCATCTCGAAATCATTTGACAAATTTTCATATCTTCTGAAATTTGTTCTCAAATGTCATCATTATTTTGTACGAATAATATTTCGTATTTTGCTAATTTCAATGATTTTAATTGGGTCATTTGATGAAAGTAAAATTTTATTTCTTCTTAATTTATTAAAATTGGTGTAACAATGATACTTGATGGTCTAGTTGTTGCACAAATTCCATTATTTAATTATTTGAAAAAGAAAAAACGACGATGTCAGACGAATATATTCTTAATTAATGAAAATGAATGTTCTCATATTCTTTCTTTTCTAATTATTTCTAAACGAAATAGCTACGTGTTCAACGAGACAGTTTGAAATTTATATTTAACTCTCTCACTGTCAACGGTTAATTACGAGATTTGCTTTCAGTTTCACAGAGAAGAAATTGATCGTACGTATTCAATCTAAGGAAAATAAGTAGATAATGAGCACAACTTCAAAGAAAAGAAAATGATTTCCTTTCATTCTTTGTCTTTTTTGTCTTTAAAAGTTCATTTTCAATCTGATTTAACACAAAAAAAGAAGAAAAATCATACGACAATGACAACATAAATATATATTAAAAAAAGAACAAGGACAAAAAACAAAACTCAAAGTTCGAACGTTTCATTCTTCGGTGGAATATTTCCGTTGAGTGTATTTGGAGGATCTGACAATCTAAGAATATTCGTTGGAATGACTTGATCGTTTGATGATGGGGTCATTCCAGTTGTTGAATCCGATGTATACGATGGAATTGTATGAAGAAGATGACTGCCAGTTTGTGTTGTTTGCGGATCGGAAATCATCAAACGAGTTTTCGAATTTCGTTTGGAATGTTGATATTTTTGTCGGTATTTTCTTCTCGCTTGTTTAGCTAATTCTTCACTTGTTGGCTTTTTACAACAATAAATTATCAAACATTCCGAACGAAATAATTGTCCGAATACACAGAATGGAAGGAAATTTGTTGCAGCATTCACAATTGCGATTAGATTTGCTAGTTGATGAAAACGTCGAACAATCGGACTGAACGATGAATCGAAAAAGATCTTTATGGAAAATTCAAACGACCATAAAATCCAAAGAACAACGGTCGGACTTCGACAGAGAAGCAAAACTAAAACCATGATAATCACCGAGATTGTCACCGAATATTTCGAATGATGAAAATGACGACGATGTCGATTCGTCTGACGAAAATGATTCTTTTGACTTAAACGTTTGGCTCGACTTTTCAATCGATGTAAAACACTTATTAATTGAATATTAAAAAAGACAATCGTCAATGTCGGTAGAATATATACAAAAATGCCATTAAAAAATAAGTAAAACCAACGATAGGCTTTTCGTCGTGCTAAATCACTGTAACCTTTCGTGATTAAAAAACTACTCTTTTGCAATTTATCATTATTGATTTGCATGGTTTGATTATTTAAATCCATAATTTGATGAAGACTCGGAATAGAGATGACTTCATATTCGAAACATAATGGAATTGTATAGAGAAAGGCAATCGAAAATAAAATTCGACAAAGAATTCGTGCTCGTTGAATTGTACAAAATCGTTTGCCATACATTGGATAACAAACTAATATCCAACGATCCATTGTGACGAATGTCGAAATCCAAAACGATAAAACACGACTACCGGCAGCAATGGCGCCGAAAAGAATCTCCGTATGTCGAATGGCAATGGTTATCGTTGTATTTCGACGTGTTTGAACGAGATATTCAAGAATTTGCATGATCATTACCGATAAACACGTGATCATATCAGAGATCGATAGACTTGTTAAATAAACAAATGTCGATAATTGTGAACTTAATTTGAGTAAAACAATGACAGACATAAGATTACTGATTGAACCTAATAATGAAAATGTTAAACTTAAGATTGATATCCAATAGAAAAATAGATCTGTTCGAGAATTGTTGATACTATCCCAAAGATCATTGAGTTCATCTAAGCCCCATGTAAAATTATCATCCATCGATGAGAAATTGTTGCTCATCTACAAAAAGGAAGAAAAAAAGAAACATCAATTGAGATTTTATATGCCGAATAGTTTTCCAATTAAATCTTAATAATCACTCATGAAAAAAAAACGCGAATCTTGTGTGAGTTATTATTCAACCATAAGAATCAATTTCATTCTCCTACGCCCATGAAAAGACGCCTCTACAGATGAATTGACCGTAACTGATAGTTTTCCTTTCCCAACTAAACCATTCTACTCTGCCAACAACATTGAAAGAGAAGAAGAGACAAGTTTAAACTTGGAAAAGAAAATCTACGATCGTCTCTTCTTCACACTTTTGTTTCGTACTTTTTTCTCAGTCATCTCATACTTGACTTGGACTTTGTCAATAAAATGTTTTTTTTGCTCCTCCCTCGAAATACTAATCAATTTGGAACACGTTTCTAATTATATATTCTCTCTGAAAATGACTGAAAAATGCCGTTGCATGACTTTCTTTCCGTTTTGGACTAAATTATTCTTGAGATATCAATATTACAAGATAATTATTCCAAAACTATGTCTGATTAATCACACAAATACCAAACATAGAACAACAACAACACCAAATGAGTTCGTATTCGTGTTTCATATATATATATATACATACGATCTAGAGCGTGAATGATTTGGGTTAATCTGCTGCTAATGCTTAAGCTTCTTCGAGGTATTTATGTCGGAGATTTTAGACTCGTCTAAAACGAAATAAGTAGGTGTTGATTTCCTTCAAAATATCATATCACTCTAATGAATAATCGTTCTCATTCTTCAGCAATACACCCAAAGAATCTCGTATCTCTCGGTAATTTTTCCTTTTCTTCGCTAGACAATCTTTCATAGTTTGATGTTCAACAAAACTAACAAATGAAACTCAATTAACTCAACACGACCTACTTGTTTGTTATTAAAGAAAAAAAAAGAAACTCTCAACGTTGAGTGGATTGTAGAAAAAAACTGCGACTTTGTAATCAAATCTGCACTTGATATTTGCACGATTGAATTTAAATATAGAAAATATACCTTGATTGAAAAATCATGCTAATACTATCAAATACCAGCTTTTTTCGTCTAATGATTCTAAATGAGAGCCGGAAAATCATCAAATGAACTCTGCATGTTTTTCTTCTTCCCGTTTCTCTCTCTCTCTCGTTGTATAATAACGAAGTTCTCATCTCAAATGCCCTAAGCAGTATTTATTCTTAAAACATCTAAAAAAAAACTACAAAGAACCTCTTCTTCTCTTGTTAGTCTATGCCTAAAATAAACATTTTTATACACGTATTTGCCTGTCATCTATTTGATGTTTTGATAGAAACAAGAATCGATTGAAATAATCTTATGAGTTAAGCTGTTTTCTTCTTTGTTTTGTCCTATGATTATATTAAAGAATAAGGGAAAGTAACTCTTGACTGTAGTTTACATTAAAAATCAAGTAAAGGAACTGACGTTAATCCGTTAAATTGATTCAAAAATACTTCTGCCAAGCTGTTCAATAGGGCACGATGATTTTTTTTTTCTATAAAACTCAAACCTCTTCACAGATATAATAAATCGACAATCTCTCAACACAAATTTTCGATGATGAATAGAACAGATGTTTGTGAGACAACAAAAACAAGAAAAGACGCTCTTTCTTTTTACTATTGGGATCGACAACTGAACAGTAGCATCCACCGAATGTTAAATATGAGCTCGAGACTGAAGAAACAAGCGTGTGACATGCAATTAAACAAAATATTTCCTATTAATTTTTCATTCTATCTTAATTAAATAAATTTATTGTGAAAAAATCATGTTATATCGACGGCAGATTGACGTTCCGGACTTTTCATTTTCGTTCAAATGTGAAATCAAGTTAATTGAAAAGACAACAATCTCAATGAGAAAATGTACGCAGATAAAATTTCATATAAAAACAAACAATTAATTGAATCCAATAGAAACTATTGTTGTTGATTGTAAGAGAATGTAATAAAAAACAAATTCTATAGAAAATCTAGTGTAACATGATATTCTAAATAAAGATACAATTTGACAATATCGAGTCTCATCTTCTATGCCGACAATACAAATCATAGAAAAGGTTGACAGCCAGGTGTTTTTATCCAAATGATGTTGTCTATCATATTTATTCAATTATTGTAAAGGACAAATAGTCTCGTCTTAAAACTCATTTGTTTTATGTTAAATATCAAGTGAACAAATTAACTACGACAGAAATAAAACTGTTGCCGATATGATATAGATAAACATTGAAGAAAGAAGAGAAAGTTGTCGAGAATATATCTTCGAGATAAATATCTGGAAAAGCATAACGATCAACGACGTGTTTTTTCTTCCAATATTCTTTTCTATTTCTATGAGAAGTGCTGCTGCTGTTGTTGTTGTTGTTGTTAATATTATCGGTTTTAGTCTTCCCATTTCTCCGATGATGTCAGCAGAAGAAGTTGTCTTCTTTTTCTTCTCCATAGCTATATACATTCGTATGTTTCGAAGGTCATGCCACGAGTATTTATGTATTTTGTTTGTTTTTCTCTTTCTTCTCATTAAGGTGAATGTAATTACTCAACATGAAACATTCAAAGTTTTTATATTGATTTGATAGGTTGAAGTTTCATCGTTGGCATAGCTGTTCGGCTACTTCGTAATCTACTTGGTATGATATAAGCCTTTCACGCTTGCTACGGCGGTTCGATTCCGCCCGAACATTTGCCGAACAGCGCTATCCAGCAAAAAATAAATCATTTTTTCTTCTTCGTCGTCTTCTTATTTTTTTTGTTCGAGTACTTATCTGTCAAAATTGACAAATACGTTTGAGGTTCGAAAATGCAAACAAATCTTATTTGATCGATATATCCCACGCCTTTCTTTTATCTAATTTGTTTGTTGATTAGAAAATTCTTTCGAATATATAAAAAACGACAGCGTTATCAGTTCTAATGATGAAAGCTATTTTCAGTCACATTAATGATATTGTTGATCAAGATTTCTTCGTGGAACATATCTTAATAGTCGATCTAAACGATAGGCGTTCTTTTACTTTTTATCATGATTTTACTTATTCCAAAATCGCCTAGAGAAGAAAAAGGTCATATTTGCATGTAGATTGTCGGGAAATCTCTTTGTTTTTTTATTAAATCGGATCAGTTCTTCATTTGTTATTTTGTTTTCTTGTTGCACGTAGATTTGAAAAGAAAATGTCGTCGAGTTATTCTCGTGAATCGCGTTCGTATTATTCTCGTTCATCGTCGTACGAGAACAAACGTTCGCACAGTTCGTCGTACCGTCGACGACCGTTGAGTTCGCTTTTAATCGAGCGAGATCTGTCGCCGACACCGTTGGATTTCGACGACGCTTTTCTGGTCGATCTTCGTTCGAGACGATTTCTCGATGATTTCGATCGGCGATTACGTTTTCGTTTTGATGATTTCGATGATGATTTCTTTGGAAAACGTTCGGTGACTTTTCATCAACGAAATATTCCGGTTAATTGTCAACGAACAACGAATTCATCGACAATAACTCGAACAATTCCTGTTCAATATGAAAACAATCGACAAAATTCATTTACTAATCAATCATTTCGACGTGAGTTCGATAGTTTTATTCGCTGAGAAAGAAAAATTTTCTCGTTTTAGGAAATGAAAATCGTATTTCACCAAACGATTGGCCTGTTCAACAAGGTTAGTCGATGCTTTTCTTTCCTTTTTCTGTCTCTATCGAAACAAAAATCTTTGTCAAAACAGAACCACCAACTCGTAAACGAACGAGTATGACGATATTTCTCCGACAACCTCGTAGGTTTTCGCATGTGTTGTTGTTGTTGTTGTTGTTGTTTTGTTGTTTATTTTAAACTTAAAGTACTAATTGATCTATTTCGATACTTAGATATCCAATATTCAGACGCATCGGATCATCAACGAACAATGTCATCTGGAAATTATTCGACAACATATAGATCAAATTAATCACTGACATATTTTGTTTTCTTCTCCTGGCTGCTTCTTTTTTCTACTATAAAAAACAGAACGTTTTTTTTCTTTCTTTTTGTATTCGATTTTATCTAATTCATATTGAAAAAAATATAAAAACAAACCAAACTCATAGAGAATTCGAAAGTGCCATGTGTTATTTGACTCGAATGAGAAGGTGTCGTTAGTAGACGGAATCAAAATTTCATTCTCTCGCGTTTTCAAATTGAAAATCGATCGAATTTTTCTTCAAAAAATAAATTCAAGAAAATATTTTTCCTCAAAACTATCGAACTGAATTCGTTCGAAAAAAAAAGCCGACGAATTTAAACTCGACTAGAAAAACAGTGAGTCATAGCGCAAGTAAGACATGTGTTGATATGACTCATAAAAAGGAAGCTTAAGAAGAAGAAGAAAAAAAAAATTCTTTTTGCACGAAAATATTTTTCTTATCTAAAAAAAATCGAAATCCAATGATCGAATTATCTTCATCGCCAACATCTCCCTCGTTTTCATCGATGAATCTAGTTTCATCTCCAGCACGAACCGTTTGTTCAACAACGAACTCGTCGAGCAATTCCAATGTTGTTGTTCAAACTCGTTTACACAAATATCCATGTCAAGATATTGACAAACTCAAAAGCAAATATCGAATTCAACATACGAGTTGTTTTACACATTTACAAAGTTTACTTCAGAAAAATCGTCTAGGCAAATGTCGAGAATGTCAAATCAATGAGCAGTGCCGAATTTGTTTGGAATGTTCGTTATGTTTTTGTCGTCATCATGCTCAGCAACACGCGAAATTATCATCACATCCACTTGCCATTGATATCAAACGTCTTTTTATTCATTGTTACGCTTGTGGAGATGTTCAATACGATCAAGTTTTTGAAAGAGCAAGAAAAAAAATTCTTCTACTACAACAAAATTCACAAACAAATTCTTCATCAAGTATTCCCGGTAAATTTTCATTTCAAATAACAAAAACTAACGATAAACTCTTTCGAAATTCCAGGTATCTGTGGTCTTCTTAATCTCGGTAACACATGTTTTATGAATAGTGTTCTCCAAGCATTTGTTCATGCACCTGGTAAAAAAAACGAAAACGTGTTTTATCTGCAAATCAAACTCTTGTTTTCAGTTCTTCGCGATTGTTTTCTCTCAGAAAAAGGCCAATGTCAACTAAATGATAATGCAAATCACATATTTAACAATTGTATCATGTGTCAATTACGTCAATTGTATCATCATGTAAATAGATTTGCGTTTGTAAAGCGATCGAATTGATTTTGTGTTTTCCTAAAGGTTCATCAGGGACAAACAACCAATGAACCATTTGTACCTTCGCAATTGTTATATTTAATTTGGACACATGAAAATCATTTAGCTGGCTTCGAAGAACAAGACGCTCAAGAATTGCTAATGGCTTTATTTAATATAATTCATTCACAATATTCAAATGATAATTGTTTGTTTGCAAATTTAGAATTGTGCGAATCGAATTGATCGTTTTGTTGTTTCGTTTTAGCAACTGATGAAAAAACATGTTCTTGTATAATTGATCGGTTTTTTAAAGGTGCTCTTCAATCTGAAATAACCTGTTCTCAATGTGGGTCAGTAGTCGAAAATAGAAATCTCGTGAAAATTCGAAATATTTTCTGTGAATCAGATCTGTTTCAGGAAAAAATGATCTTGTTCGAGATATTTCTCTTCAAATTCCACTGTCATCATCCAACGGTATTTCGAAATTCTGTCGTAATTCATCGTCACAATTTTCTATTTGATTTAGATGAGTCATTTTCATCTTTATCATCGTCGCCAATTTCCCTTGAAAATTGTTTGTGGAGGTAAAAATGAAAAACAAAACAAAGCAAACCGATCGAAAACTTTAATTTTCGATTAAGATTTACACATTCCGAAACATTGAGTAATTTCTTCTGTGATAAATGTCAAATGTCAATGTCAGCTAGTATCAAATTAACAATATCTCAAGCACCGATAGTCGCTTGTTTTCATCTCAAAGTAAAGCCAATCGTTTGATTTCGAAATTCCCATCGAATTGTTCGTTTGCAGCGCTTTCAATATGTGAAAAAATCTCGATCAAAAATGCGCAAAAAACTCTCGACACACATATCATTCTCTGATGAACTCGATTTAAATCCATTTCTAACCAAAACAAATTCAAATGACGAAACAAATCAATATCGTTTATTCGCAGTTATCAGTCATTTTGGCTCATCAGTTGAAACAGGACATTACATGTGTTATGTCAAATTACAATTACAAAATAAATGGTTCGCATCAGGAATCGATTTCTTTTCGAATAAAATCAAATGACGAATCGTTTAGGTTTCGATGTGACGATCATAGTATTTGTGAAGTTTCATCAGAAGAAGTTTTTAAAAGTGAATGGTTCGTAGAAACATCGATTGAATGAAAATTCGTTGAATTGTGTTTGTGTTTTAGTTATCTTCTATTCTATCAGCGAATGAACGTGGATTCAACGAGCTAATTTCATTTATCATTTCTTTTGTTTGTTTGTTTGTTTGTCCTCCAATCTTGATTTCTGTTCGGATGTGTTGTATTTTCTTTTTCGATGAGTCTTTCTCTCCTTCTTCTTTCTTCTTTTTCTTTGGACGATCAGATGAATTTTGCTCAGAAAACAATAGAGAAAAAAAACCCAATAAAACTTATATGAAATGTTTGTGCGTGTGTATATATATATCTATATTTCTATAGATTATCAAACAAAAACAACAATATGTCTTCGGCAACGAAAATGAAATACGTCGTGAATGAAGCACTTCAACGTTATGAATTACCCGATGACAAACATTATATTGTTAAAGTAGGAATTTCAATGATTGCTGTTTTGAATGAAAGGAAGTGGTTTTTAGATAATTGCACCACGTGGAAATAATTTACATGAAGTTGTGACTCCGAGTGGATCGCAATTTTTAGTTAGTATGCCAACGAAATTTCGAAAGACAATTTTTATTAAACGAGGTTAGAGAAATAGATTTTGATATTTGTTTTTTAAAGAAAGAGATGTTGATTTTAGGTGATTATGTTCTTGTTGAAGATATCGAAGAAGGTGATAAAGTTAAAGCTGAAATTATTCAAATTCTTCTGAAAGATAATATCAAATATATTCGATCGCAGAATTGCTGGTAAAAGATATATTTATTCATATAGAAATCATTGATTGGAAATTCTAGGCCAAAAGAATTCGAAGTTAATCAAGAAGAAACCGGTGAAGAAAGATCAATTGACGATATGATGCCACCATC
>ERZ778027.2933-NODE-2933-length-18859-cov-5.536801_pt1 | contig 18859 bp, 20 predicted proteins | sample MGYA00375757_ERZ778027 | MGnify/ENA primary metagenome ERZ778027 (study PRJEB29350, sample SAMN05389817) | bioreactor metagenome | isolation source: Ammonium sulfate bioreactor | place: South Africa: University of Cape Town | collected 2014-02-18 ... | reverse complement strand
CGGTGATCGCCAAGCCGGCCACCGCCACGGCCTATGTCACCGAAGCGCTGGTGCTGTCGAGCGTGCGCTTGGCCATGCGCAACTCGGCGGCGGCTTCGGGAACAGTGAGAAAGTCATCGGGATCGCCGGGCATGAGGCTGCTCCTTGCTTGCTGGAAGAGCAGTGTTCCTCATGTTGGGGTTTCAGGGGAGGCTCAGAATGCGCCTCCCCTCAAATCGAACCGCACGCTCATTTCAAGAGCTTGCGGTAATCGCCAAAGACGAACTCTTCGCCGCGCAGCTTGTCACGCCGGACACGCTGGCGGAGGCTGCCATGCCGCCAGTCGCGCTGGACTGTTTCTGCGCCGAACAGGATCGTTCCGGCTTCCCGCTCGGTGCCGCCGGCGGTCATGCAGTCGAACACGATAAGGCCGTCCCGACGGTTGAGCGTGCGTGCGGTCCACCGCGGAACAGCGGGCGGCGTCGCCGGATGCGTAGACAGGATGCGGCGCAGATGCGTGAGCTGCGACGCAGTCCGCCCGAGGAGACCAGCGCTGCCGGTGACGACGGTGAGCGTCACCGGCTCTTTAACGATGTCGACTCCGTCGATCTCGAGCTGCAGGGCGATGCCGTGCCCGCGTAGCAGGACATGCTGGCGTCCAGTCGGATCGATCAGGATGTGCTCGACGGCCGGGATCTCCGGGAAGAAGAGTGTCCCGGCATCAGAACGACGCGCTGGCGCCGCCGACGCCGTCAGGATCGCCTCTCCTGCCTGCGGCATCCAAATGTGACGGGAGTCAAGGGCCGTCAGAGACGGCTCAACGAAAGGAGCGGAGCGCCCACGCTTCAGCACGAGGTGATGGCTCGTGCATCCGCGTGAGAAGCGCTCCGCTCTCCAATCGAGTGGTGTCCAAACCGACCTTCAGGTGCGCGCGCGCTTCGTCCTGATAGGCGGGATTGCGACGCAGACCTTCCCAGGGCCAATCATGTCGGATCAGGGTTCGCATATAGTCGTAGGCTTCCAGAGCTGTCGGCAATGGTGGGCCGACGTAATGCCGCACGCGATACATTGGCATTTCCTCCTTTGGGCGTTGCTTGACCTGGAATCGCTCCGCGTTCTCCTTATTCGCGAAGGCATAGAGCATTCCAGTTCTTGTCAAGTCTCCTCCGCGGCCTGAGATGCATGAATTAGCCGGGAACTTTGTGCATTATCGATGCTTGTCATATCCCCTCCAGGGGGATATGATCAAGCTATGGTAGAGCAGCACGTTCACACCACTCATCCTGGACTAATAAAGCGCCTTAGACGCGCGGACGGCCATTTGCGCGCAGTGATTGAAATGATCGAGGCCGGGCGACCGTGTCTCGAGCTTGCGCAGCAATTACACGCTGTCGAGAGAGCTATCGCACAAGCAAGGAAAACCCTCATTCAGGATCATCTTGATCACTGTTTGGAAGATGTCGTTGGGCCGCTTCCGCGGCAACAGCGCAAGACGCTTGATGAATTCAAAGAGATAACCAAGTACCTGTGATCACGATGTATAACTCGCCGCATAGGCTTTTCAGGTTGCCCTTGCGAGTAGGGCTCCGTGCTGTCGGCGATGCTTGGTTCAGATGCTGACTGTTCTTGCTAATCGCACGTATCGTCATCTCTTCCTTGCGCAGGTCATCGCCCTAGTGGGGACGGGCCTTCTAACGGTCGCGCTTGGCTTGCTGGCCTTCGATCTGGCCGGTGCTGACGCCGGCGCAGTGCTGGGAACCGCCCTGGCGATCAAGATGATTGCTTACGTTGGGGTCGCGCCGATCGCGGCGGCCTTTGCGGAAAGTCTCCCGCGTCGGACGATGCTCGTAGGTCTCGATCTTGTTCGAGCGGCCGTCGCCCTAGCCCTGCCGTTCGTTACTGCAATTTGGGAGATCTACCTGCTTGTGTTTGTGCTTCAAGCTGCGTCTGCGGCGTTCACACCCACATTTCAGGCAACCATTCCTGATGTGCTGCCAGACGAGAAGCAGTACACAAGCGCTCTATCGCTTTCGCGGCTCGCCTATGATCTTGAGAGTCTCCTTAGCCCGGTGCTGGCCGCCGCACTACTAACGGTGATGACCTACAGTGACCTCTTTGCTGGTACCGTGTTGGGTTTTGTAGCTTCCGCCGCCTTCGTAGTGTCTGTATCACTTCCTGCAGCTGCACCATCCGAGGCGCGCGGCATCTACGAGCGTACCACGCGAGGCGTGCGCAGCTACCTGGCGACGCCAAGGCTCCGCGGGCTGCTCGCGGTGACCCTTGTCGCAGCAGCGGCGAGCGCCATGGTCATCGTGAACACGGTGGTGATCGTCCAGGGCCAGTTTTTGTTATCTCAAAGCGCAGTGGCTGTAGCGCTCGCAGCCTTCGGCGGCGGGTCAATGATGGTGGCATTGCTCTTGCCAAAGTTGCTGGAGCGGCTTCCGGACCGTAAGGCGATGTTGCTCGGCGCGTCAGTGTTAGTGATCGGGCTGTTTGGCGGATCGCTCGTATCGGATTTCTTGCACCTCTTACCGCTGTGGTTCGTTCTCGGAGTCGGTTATTCTCTAACGCAAACCCCGTCCGGACGTCTGCTCCGCAGATCGGCGCACGCACAAGATCGCCCGTCGCTATTCGCGGCGCAGTTTGCGCTGTCTCATTGCTGCTGGTTGATTACGTATCCCCTAGCAGGCTGGGCAGGTAAGGCAATCGGCCTTCCTGCGACATTCGCGGTTATGGGTTCGGGTGCAGCATCTGCCCTTTGGATCGCATTCCGTGTGTGGCCGGTGGACGATCCCCAAGTCCGCGATCACGTGCACGACAATTTGGTATCGGATGATCCGCATATCGTAGGCGCTGTTGGGGTGCAGAATGGGTATAGACACATGCACGAGTTTATAATCGATGCGAAACATCCTAGCTGGCCTCATCCACCTTGACCCTTATCCGCCTCTTTCATGAAACAAGGCCCCGGCTGTGGCACTTGCGCAAAGCGCAGCTGAATTCGGAAGCAGCGATCGATTGGCCATCTTGACCGCTTTGGGGGCGGCTGGCAGGGTCAGCTAGGAGGATTTGCACTTTGATCGCGAACCGATTCGCAGCCGCCGGTCGTCGCATCGTCGCCTTGCTAGGCGTCGTGCTGGTTCTGGTGCTGTGCACTCAGTTCGTTGTAGTCGCGATTGATAAAATCGAACATCGATTGGGTATCGACCATGTGCCGACTTCCTTGGCGGGTACCTTGGTCAAGGGGTCGATGTCTACGGTGATTGGTGACAGTCATGACCATGACCACCATCCTCATGATGGAGACGGCGAGTTTCCCGACCACAGTCACATCGCTGACGCAGCGCCTAGCACAATCCTTTGTACAGAATTCGCTTCTTGGTCGCCCATGTATGTTATTGCGCTTCTGCGGGTGGCTTCCGTCCCGCTCTTGCATGGTCTTCCCGGCGGAACACTCCAGCGACCTCCTAACTCTCTCGTGTAAGCCACCTCTTCTCTGCGCTGGTTAGCGCCGGCGCATAATTTGGCATTCACGAGAGATTCCAGATCATGAAACATCGCGGTTGCTGCACGTATGTGCGGCGCTTGCGGGCCATGTACATCGTCGTGCTCGCTATCATCGCGGCGGGGGGGCAGATGACGCCTGCCCTTGCTGCTCGACTTGCCCTTGAAGACGCTTTGAAGCGTGCAATCGCGGCGGACTTTGCACTTCCGGCTGAGGAAGCGCGGGTACTTGCGGCAGCAGCAGGCGTCCGACAGGCCGACCGGCGTGTCAATCCGTCCGTCGGTGCAGATCTGGAGAACTTCGCCGGTTCCGGCGCCTTTAGGGGCTTCAACCGCAACGAGACAACGCTCTTCATTCAACAGCTCGTAGAGCGGGGGGGTAAACGAGCTGCTCGCGTCGGGTTCGCGGAGGCGGAGGTCGGAACGGCACGCGCGCGGGCGGCGGTGCGCATTCTCGATCTCATGCGTGATGTGCAGGTGGCGTGGATCGAGGCTCTTGCTGCGACGGCTCAAGTACGCGTCGTCGAAGAGCGTCTGAGTGTTGCCAGACAGCTCCAGGCCGAAATTGCGCGCAGATCTCAAGCCGGCCGTGATCCGGCATTTGCCGAGTCGCGAGCCAAATCGCAACTGGCGCTCGAACAAATTGCACTGGAGAGGGCAACGAGCGCGGCTCGAACAGCTAAGGCGGTTGTGTCGTCGTATTGGCGAGGCTCTCCGAGCTTCGATCTCGATCTGCACGCGTTTGAACACACGCGCGTCACGCCCGAACCGACGGCGCACAGCGTGGATGTGGCACTTCTTGAAGCACAAAGAGAGGCGGCCAACGCTCGTATTGGCCTCGAACGCTCCAAGTCCTACCAGGATCCGACACTCAGGCTCGGTCTTCGCCACCTCGCAGAGGAAAACGACGTGGCGGTAATCGCTGGTGTGTCGATCCCGCTCGGCATCTTCGATACGAACCGAGACAATATCGATCGCGCCTTTTCCGAAAGGACTGCAACTGAACTCGATCTCGAGGCCGCACGGCGGAATCTGGCGCGCGAGATAGCTCGGCTCGATGGGCGCCGGTCTGCCAACGCCACAGAAGCGCGGCGCATCCAGGCTGAGGTCCTGCCTCAAGCGCGCCGTGCCGTGCAGCTCATCCAGGAAGGCTTCGAGCGGGGCGGTTTCAACTACACCGATTTCAGCGAAGCCCAGCGAGCCTTGAATGAGGTGCAACTGAGACGCATCGAAGCCCTCACGGCTTACCATCTCGAAGACGCAGCCTTGGCCCGCCTCACGGGCCGCTACACGAAACTGCAGGTACTCAGGAAGAATCCGCGATGACGATGCGAAGGTTTGTTGCAGGGGCGCGCCGGTTGGCTGCTCTGGCATTGGTACTGTTGCCTCTCGCCGGATGTGACGACACGAGCAGTCCGGGCCCCAAGGGGGCCGCGGAAAAAGCGTCTAAGGGCGCAGCTGAAGAATATGAGAGGGGCCCACATCGCGGCCGACTGCTGCGCTCTCGTGACTTCTCGGTCGAAGTGACGATTTTTGAAGAAGGCGCTGACCCGGAGTTTCACGTTTATCCATACCTCAAGGGACAGCCGCTCAATCCGCGCGACGTCGAGCTGACCATGCAGCTTACGCGGCTGGGAAATAAGATCGACACGTTCAAGTTCGCGCCGAAGGAGGACTATCTGCGCGGCGATGGCATTGTGCGCGAGCCGCATTCTTTTGATGTCACCGTGACCGCGCGCTACGGCGGACAGCAGCACACGTGGCGCTACGAGTCGTACGAGGGCCGAACCACGATCGCCGCTGAAGCCGCCGAGGTCGGCGGCGTCAAAACCGAACCGGCGGGTGCAGCAAGCATCGATGAGACTTTTAGCGTCGCCGGTCGCATAACGCTTCCACCACGCGGACGAGCGGAGGTGCGCGCACGCTATGTCGGGCGCGTTCTGACACTCACCAAGGCCGTCGGCCAGCAGGTCAAGCAAGGCGAGGTTCTCGCGACGGTGGAGGCGAGTGATAGCCTGAAGACCTATCAGATCACAGCCCCGATCGCCGGCGTCATCGTCGAGGAAAATGTCAATGTCGGCGACGTCACTGGAACGCAGCCGATCTATGTGATTACCGACGCGAGCAGGCTGCAGGCAACATTCTTCGCGTTTCCGCGTGATGCCGAGCAGCTGCGTACCGGACAATCGGTCGAGTTCCGTGACCTCACTGGGCGTCGCATATCGTCTAGGATAGCAACGCTGCTTCCAAGCGCCGACGCCGGGACTCAGACGGTCACAGCGATCGCCAATGTCTCCAACGAAGACGGCAGCTGGCGTCCGGGCATGGCGGTCGAGGGGACCGTGACAGTCGCGTCCTCACCCGTCCCACTCGCCGTCCGCACGAGGGCACTGCAGCGGTTCCGCGACTTTACAGTCGTCTACGCCAAGGTTGGCGACACCTACGAGGTGCGCATGCTCAAACTCGGCCGTCGAACGCCTGAGTGGACCGAAGTCCTGGGTGGCCTCGATCCTGGTGAGGTCTACGTCAGCGAAGGTGCATTCCTAATTCGCGCGGACATCGAAAAGTCCGGCGCTTCGCACGATCACTGAAGGTATCCCCATGCTTCGTCTCTTCGTACATCTCTCGATCCGCTACCGGTGGATCGTCATGGGCGCGGTGGTGGCTTTGGCCGCTCTCGGCGTCTGGAGTTTCCAGCGCCTAGCGATCGATGCCGTGCCTGATATCACCAACGTCCAGGTGCAAATCAACACGGAAGCGCCGGGATATTCTCCGCTCGAGGTCGAGCAGCGCATTACCTTTCTCGTCGAGACGGCCATTGCCGGCCTCCCCGGCATGCAGCTGACACGCTCAATCTCGCGCTACGGTCTCTCCCAGGTCACGGTCGTCTTCCATGACGGCACAGACATATATCGCGCCCGACAATTGGTCAGCGAGCGCGTGCAATCCGTGCGCAGCGAACTGCCGCCATCCGTCGAGCCGAAGCTAGGCCCCATTTCCACCGGTCTCGGCGAAATCTTCATGTACACCGTCGAGTCGCGTCCCGACGCCCGGAAAGCCGACGGCACCGCTTATACGCCCGAGGACCTGCGTACATTGCAGGACTGGGTCGTGCGACCGCAGCTTCGAAATGTTCCGGGTGTCACCGAAGTCAACACGATCGGCGGCTTCGAGCGGCAGTATCACGTCACGCCGCGTCCGGAGAGAATGACTGCCTATCGTGTGAGCATGAAGGATCTGATCACCGCCCTCGAGCGGAACAACGCCAATGTAGGCGCTGGTTACGTCGAACGATATGGTGAGCAATATCTCATTCGCGTGGTGGGGCAGGCCAGCACGATCGAGGACCTGCAGCGCATTATCATCGACGAACGCGGCGGGGTGCCACTCCGCGTCGGCGATATTGCCGATGTCATCCTCGGTCAGGAATTGCGGACGGGTGCCGCGACGCAGAACGGCCATGAGGTCGTTCTTGGCACTGCCTTCATGCTTATCGGCGAGAACAGCAGGACGGTATCGAGGGCCGTCGCGGCCAAGCTTGAAGAAGCCAATCGTGCCCTCCCGACGGGCGTCGTGGCCAAGCCGATCTATGATCGTACGGCCCTTGTCGAACGAACGATCGCGACCGTCGAGAAGAACCTTCTCGAGGGCGCTCTCCTCGTGATCGTTGTCCTCTTCCTGCTGCTGGGTAACATTCGCGCCGCGCTCATCACAGCCGCAGTCATCCCTATCTCAATGTTGATGACGATCACGGCAATGGTCGAAAACAAGGTCTCCGGCAATCTGATGAGCCTCGGCGCGCTCGACTTCGGCCTGATTGTTGATGGTGCCGTGATCATCGTGGAGAACTGCCTGCGCCGTTTCGCAGAGGCACAGCATCACCACGGGCGCTTGCTTACTAAAGAGGAGCGCCTGTTGCTGGCCGAGGAGGCAACGGTCGAGGTGATCAAGCCGAGTTTGTTTGGCGTGCTCATCATCACCATCGTCTACTTCCCGATCTTCGCGCTCACTGGCGTCGAAGGGAAGATGTTCCATCCTATGGCCTTCACGGTCGTCGTCGCGCTGACGGCGGCGCTTGTCCTGTCTCTGACATTCGTTCCGGCGGCGGTTGCCCTCATCATCACCGGAAAGGTGAGCGAGAAGGACAGCTTCTTGATGCGGGGGGCGCGCGCACTTTATCGCCCTGCATTGGAGCTCGCGTTGCGGGGCCGTGTTCTCGTGGTTGCCCTTGCCGTCGGACTTCTGGCGCTCGCGGCCCAGCACAGTACCCGTCTTGGCACCGAGTTCATCCCCAATCTCGACGAGGGCGATATCGCCCTCCATGCTCTACGCATTCCGGGGACAAGCCTCTCGCAGGCCATTCGGATGCAGGCCGCCCTCGAGGCGAAGGTCAAGGAGTTTCCCGAAGTCGATCAGGTAGTGGCGAAGATCGGAACAGCCGAGGTCGCGACCGACCCCATGCCGCCCAGCGTGGCGGATACCTTCGTCATCCTCAAGGATCGTAAGGACTGGCCCGATCCGCGGCGTCCGAAAGCTGATCTGGTTGCCGCCATGCAGGAAGCCGTCGAAAAGATTCCAGGCAACAACTACGAGTTCACGCAGCCGATCCAGATGCGCTTCAACGAGCTGATCTCCGGCGTGCGCTCGGATGTCGCCGTCAAGGTCTTCGGGGACGATCTCCAAGTACTGCTGCAGATGGGCCGCTCGATCGAGCAGCTTATGGCCGGCGTCCCTGGAGCCCAGGATGTAAAGACGGAGCAGGTCACCGGCCTTCCCGTTCTTCAGATCGTTCCGGATCGCAATACCCTGGCGCGTCTCGGTCTCAACGTGGCGGACGTTCAGGACGTCGTAAGCGTCGCCATGGGCGGGGCGGTGGCGGGTAAGATTTTCGAGGGTGACCGCAGATTCGATCTGATCGTGAGACTTCCCGAGGACGTACGTACGCGGGTGGATGAGATCGGGCGCTTACGCATCCCTCTGCCGCAGCGCTCGAACGATCCGGCGCGCAATTTCGTACCGCTAGCGGAGATCGCCAAGATCGAGGTGATTGTTGGCCCCAATCAGATCAGTCGAGAGGACGGCAAGCGCCGCATCGTCATTACCGCAAACGTTCGCGGGCGCGATCTCGGTTCGTTCGTCACCGAAGTTCAAGGATTGGTGCGCGAGCGGATTTCCCTCCCTCCCGGTTATTGGGTCGGCTTCGGTGGGACCTTCGAGCAGCTCATTTCTGCGGCGGAGCGGCTGCGCATCGTCGTTCCTTTGGCGCTTCTGCTGATCTTCGGGTTGCTCTTTTCGCTCTTCGGCTCAGCGAAGGACGCTGCGATCGTCTTCAGTGGCGTACCCTTGGCGCTCACGGGTGGCGTCGCAGCACTCGCTCTACGCGACATGCCGCTATCGATTTCGGCGGCGGTCGGTTTCATCGCATTGTCCGGCGTTGCTGTCCTCAACGGCGTCGTCATGGTTTCGTTCATTCGAGCGCTGAGAGAGGATGGCCGCAGCCTCGACGAGGCCATTCGGGAAGGCGCACTGACCAGGCTGCGCCCAGTTCTCATGACGGCACTCGTAGCAAGCCTCGGCTTCGTTCCGATGGCATTCAATGTCGGCGCTGGCTCTGAGGTTCAGCGGCCTCTGGCGACGGTAGTGATCGGCGGGATCATCTCGTCCACGGCGTTGACTCTGCTCGTGCTGCCAGCGCTGTACAGGCTCTTTCATCGGGAGCGCAAAGCAGCGCCAACCGACGCGCTACCGGATGCGCCATTCGCACTCGCTGAATAGGAGAAATTTAGGCGATGGGCCTTGGTTTGGTTGCATTTTCGAAGGATCGTCCGCGCCGCATGATGGTTCGCATCCACAGTGCTTCGCTTCGACTCGTTGTTGCAGTCGCATTGGCGCTCGGCATGTTCGCTTCCTTCGTCCACACGACAGTTGCCCACAGCCCACTGCTCGTAGTCGTTGGCGTAGCTGATCACGTTGCCGAATCGGGGGAGCCTCGCGGAGATCATGACCACAGTCACGAGGATGCGGACGCGGCGCTGCTCGAGCACTCTCACGGGCACAACCTCCTCGACCATGCCCATGACACCGTGAGCCCACTGCCGGCACTTCATTTGCTGTTCGGACCGCAATACCTGGCATGGACCCTGACATCTCCGGTGGCAGCCCATCTCGGAGGCACGCACAGACTTGATCGGCCGCCACGACAAACCGCGCCGCCCGCCTAGGTGCGGCTAGCAGCTGCCATCGAAACATCAAGCACTGGAACACTTATGCACCGACCTCGCACTGAGGGTTCGCTACGCGTGCGACTCGCACACGGGCGGCTCGTCCTACCCTTCGGCCTCTCTCTACTGACCGTTCTCGCACTCGTTCAACCCGCTCTCGCCCACGCTGTTGCTGAGGGCGACAAAGGTTACATTCAGGAGATAACAGGCGTTCACCTTCTGCCGTTTATCTATCTGGGCGCGAAGCATATGGTGACCGGCTATGATCACATCCTTTTCTTGTTTGGTGTGATCTTCTTTCTCTATCGCATGAGAGAGATCGGTCTCTACGTGAGCCTGTTTGCCTTAGGGCATTCGACCACAATGCTGCTCGGTGTCTATTTCAATATCGGCATCAACAGCTTCTTGATCGATGCCATCATCGGTCTCTCGGTTGTCTACAAGGCACTGGACAATATCGGAGCCTTCCAGCGCTGGTTCGGCTATCAGCCCAACACCAAGCTGGCGACATTGATCTTCGGCTTCTGCCACGGCTTCGGCTTATCGACCAAAATCATCGAGTACGAAATCTCACCCAATGGGCTCGTCCCCAACTTGCTCGCCTTCAATGTCGGCGTTGAAATCGGGCAGTTGCTCGCGCTCTCGGCCATTCTCATCGTGATGGGCTTCTGGCGTCGCACCAACAGCTTCTGGCGCCACGCCTACACCGCCAATGTTGCCATGATGAGCGCCGGGTTCGTCTTGATCGGCTATCAGCTGACCGGCTACTTCGTCGCGTAAAACTCCAGACAAGGGAAACAGTCATGTACAATTCCGATATGCCAACTCGCGCCGAGTTGCCGACGACCGCACAACTGATCCGTTCGACAGTCATCGCGATCTTCGCTGCCGTCGCCATTCTGCTCACAATCGTGCTGCCATCCGAATATGGCATCGACCCCACCGGAGTCGGCCGCGCCCTGGGCCTCGCTGAAATGGGGGAGATCAAAGTGCAGCTGGCCGACGAGGCCGAGAAGGATCGAGCCAGTGATCGGCAAAAGCAGGTTCCCGGGGCAGCACCCGAGGTCGAGAAGCGCTCGAGCCTCGTTCGATCGCTTCTTGCCCAGCTTGTAGTGGGGCCTGCTCACGCTCAAAGCTCTCCACTAATTCGATCGGACGAGATGACGCTCACACTAAAGCCCGGCGAGGGCGCAGAAGTAAAATTGACGATGACCAAAGGGCAACGGGTTGATTTCGACTGGTCGGTTGCAGGAGGCGTCGTCAATTTCGATATGCACGGTGACGGTGGCGGCGCTGAAACGAGCTACGAAAAGGGGCGCGCCGTTCCCGCCGCCAAGGGAACTCTCGAGGCCAAGTTCGATGGTGCCCATGGGTGGTTCTGGCGGAACCGCGGCAATGCCGCCGTGACGATCACGCTCCGCACGAAGGGCGGGTACTCCGCAATCAAGCGAATGGTTTGACGGTCAGGACAGCTATCGATCACCAACGATAGCGTCGAGAGGGACAGTATGCCGAGCGTTCGTCGGCAAGCGACCATTGCGTAGGCGCAATCCTGTCCCTCTCGACATAACGCGATTTCACAGGCCTCTCCGAGCGTGAAGGGAACATTGTCCGACATCAACGCCTGTGAGTCAGATCTAGTGTCTTGAAGACTGGAGGATTTCGGGATCATCGCAGCGATTGGAAGGAGCGCAGATGATTCGGAAATCCTCGTCCCACACCTCACCCAACGGCAGCCCTGATAGCGGCCGCAAGAGCCCAGCCGAAGAGACCGTCGAACTCATTGTAGCGATAGAATTTGCGATGGATGATTACATGGCGGTGAAGGACGGAGACACCCCCGTCATTCACGACTGTTAGGAATGCTGGCAGGCCACGTACGTCACTAGTCGTGACGCTTATGGGTGCTGGTTCTGCGGGGATGAAGTCGCCAGCGAGTGCGCACGGTGCATGTGCGATTTCTCGATTGAGACAAGTTCACAATCACGCAGTGTGTGATTACTGCTGCCATCTTATGAGCAAGGACGAGTGAGATCACCGCGTCTGCTTGTGAGAGGATCAACGTAAGCGGGCCACTACGCTGCGATCGGAACCATTAGTTGAGTGCTCATCAATCACCATCGGGATGGAACAGATCCTTCTGGTCGGGGGCTGGGCGACGTGTGTCGTTGCGGGTGTCTCTGTCGGACTTTGCTCCCGCGAGTTCAGAGCTGGCAAGGCGGTAGCCATCGGCAAAGATCTCAAGCATTGCGCGCTTCTCCCTCTCGTCGAGCCGAGGAATGTCTTTTGCATCAATGACTAAGAGCCGGCGTTCCGTTTCACCCTCAGGGATGCTGAAGTCGAGTATCTGAAAAAGCGCCTGATCAAGGTCGGGGTCCTGCAGCAGGACCTCTTCGACGATGGTCACGAATAGTGAGAGGCGGCGGTCGGCGAGCGGATTGCTACGCCAGAAGCTGAACCAGGGGAAATAGACCTGCCCGCCGACGCTATATTCGAGGGGTGCCTCGAAGGGAATCATGATGTCCCGCGCGAGCGGATAGTAGCCGGGGCGGGCTGTCAGGGTCGATCCCAGCGAAGTGGCTGCCGATCAGCGGCAGAACTTCGATCAAAAGCTCACGCACCCATGGGCGCTTTTCAGCCCGCCGGATGCCCTCGACGACCTGCGCGTAGGGTACGCCGAAGACCAGCATGTCGCGGACAGCGGCGAACAGAGGATCGTAGCTGAACTGAGGTGGATGTTTGGCCAGCGCAACCAGCTTACGTCGAACGCCATCAGGCGTATCGCGCCAGTTGCGGGCCATATGCTGCAAGGATGGGACCTTCACTGTCTTGGCCATAGGCCGCCTCCGAGAACAATCAGGTGCGAGGCGAACCAGACAAGAAGCGCCCGCTGGCGGTCAGCTTCAGTTCCACTGACCCTTGAAGTGCTTACGCACTTCGCCCGTGCCGACGAATTGCGAGAGGATGCGATAGTTGCGATCACGCCAGCGGATACGACCGGCGACGATTGCGGGATGCACGCCCACGCGCTGCGCCAGCGACATGACATTGGATGGATAAGGCGCATCCTGGGCGGGGTGCTCATCCCATTCTTTGAGAGGGATCAACGCTTCCTCGGCCCATTCGTCGGCTTCCCGTTCCCGCTCGTCATCATCCTTGGCTCTGAGATCAAGGTCGTCCACGAACAGCCGATCGCTGCTGTCCGCCAGATGGCGCGCAACATGTGTGAGTTCGTGAAGTAGGCAGAACCAGAAATTGTCGAGACGGTCATAGCGGAGCGTCATGCCAATGACCGGCGTGCCGTCGGCAAGCAGCATGGCTGCTCCATCGAGATATGTATTCGGCAGATGCGGCGCGACGACGAGAATAATGCCATGCTCTGCCAGAAAATCCTTTGCCCGCTTTGGGCCGTCATCGAACGCACTGAGCTTGGCTACCTCACGGAGAAAAGCGCGCGTAATGACGCCTTTGCGATAGGCCTTCTTCGGCTTCGATGCCGCGGCTTCGGCAAGCACGTGCAGGCACCAGCCGGCCAGTGCGTAGCTATCCATCTTGGCGTTTCGGCGCGCACCGTCGCTCTTGCGACAAAGCGGGGCGGCAACCTCAAGTCCGCCAGCACGAGTCATAAGATCACGCAGCAGACGCTCGGCATTTTCCTTTGCGTTCTTCTTCGCCTTTAGGAAGCCGTGCTTTACCATTTCGAGAACAGGAAATCTGCTCCAGTCCAACCCCTCGACGTCTGGGATGGTTCCTCCCGGCTCTTGGATCAGCACCTCGGCCGGTATGCCGAGGTGCTTGTGCAGAGCGCGGATCATCGACAGCGTCAGGTCCCGCTTGCCAGACAGAACCTCAGACACCTTTGCCGAACTGCCGATGCAGGGGATGAGATCCTTGTTCGAGAGATCCTCCTGCTCCATGCGGAACTGGATGGCAGCGATAGGGTCGGGCAGCCCGATCGGGTGGTGCTTTTCCTCATAAGCCTCGATCACCATCGCGAGGTGTTCGAGTTCGTCGCCGCGGGCAGTCCCTGCCTCGGCATCCATAAGCTGCTCGGCACGCGCCAGCGCTGCCTTGTAGTCATCCTCCGTACGGATCAGATGCACATTTCCCATGTCACACCTCCTCCGCGTCGATGTCGTCGTACGCGGTGTGCGTTCCCATCCACTTGATGTACACGATCTTCACGGAGTAATTCACTCCGACCACCAACCTGAACTTGTTGCCGCAGATATTGAACACGACGCGCCCGTTCTTAAGGATGCTCGCGCTGCGGTACTTCTGCTTGAGCTGATTTGCAGTGCTCCATTGGGCCTGCTTCACCTCTCGATACCAGGACTTTAGAGCCTCCTCGAGGGCGGACTGATCCGCGCCCCCATAAGACTCCCAATAGTCGCGGAGAGCCTTCCTCGAAAGAATCTGCATACCCGGCCCCCGACCGAGATTGATGTAGTCCCTAATTGGGAGTTTGTCAATAGCTCCCATATAGGGAGCATTGATATAGCAATGGCTGGAAAGAGTCTATCCCCAGGGGACGGATGACTCTTGCACGATTCGCCGTGTTCCGGCCTTCGACTACTGAAGGCGCGAAGACAGGGGAATGCGTGAGTAGAAACGCTCAATGTCTCGATTGTCGATGCGCATACCCGGATTGATCTTGGCGCCATGGTGCCAGACTTTGTCCCATGGCCCACCCGGCGCGTGGGTGAGCTCACGTAGAACAGCGGCGCTGAGTCGGCCGTAGATTGCGACCACGCGCGTCAGCAGGTCCAAGGTAGCAGCATCAAATTCGTAAGAAACTACCTCATCACGCCCGGTCAACGAGTTAGCCCTGTAGGCTCGGCCTCGGATCGGGTCGGAGCCGAACTGCTTGAACTCACGATAGAGGTACTGCAACACAGGCCCATGCTCCCACGCCTCGAACGACTGTCGTATCAGCGGCCGGCCGAGTTCGATAAGAGCCCAAACGTGGCAGAAGTAGACTATCTTCTGCAGAGCCATCGGCGTGATGGCCACCCCAGCCGCGTCGGCTTGGTCCAGAACAAAGTTGGCGATGGCTCTGCCGTCGGAGGTCATGCTAGCTAGTTGCGTTCCCTATACGTTCTCATTGCCTGATTTGCCGCTACTGTTCAACATACATTGCCGTCGGCGTCGAGCGGCTCGGCGGTTTCATCCCGTCTGGCGGAGGAGATCCTTCATGGCGTTGGCGGCGAAGGATCAGCGGGCGAGGAGGCCTTCAGGGCCTCCTCCCAATTGGCAAGTTCATCAAGGATTTGGTTCGATGTTTTTCCTGAGAGGTCCACCAATGAATTCAACCAGTTACGCAACCCATTAAATATTGCCGTCTGATTCACCGTCGGTCCACGCGTCGGCCGGGCGTCTACGATACCAAGTCGTGTTTGCTGATTTATGCTCTACCCGGCGACGGACCGGGGTCGGCGCACGAAATAGATCGCGAACAGTCCCGCCGTCACCAGAAACGCGATCGACGAATACAACACGACAATCGGATTGAAGGGCACGCCGGACCACTCCGGCATGATGATGTCGGCCGTATTGAATGGCTCGACGCCGTTCGCGCAAATTTCGAGCGCCGATTCTTCGCGGATCATATCGACGCTGATGCGCATCGCGAGATCGCGGACCGGCGACGGATTGGACGAAGTGCGTTCGAGACGATGCAATAGCGCTTTGCTGGCTGCGAGATAGGCATGCGTGCAGCCGTTGAAGGGACTGTCTTCGTTGCCAAGGCTTCCTGGAACGAGCCCCCACAGACAATACGTAAACTGCAGATTGACGAAGTTCTGAAGCGTTCGTGCTTCAGCATCGGGTCGAGGCTCGCGGTTCGCAAGATCGAGAATGGCGTTTTTGTACGTCGCCATGACGCGCAATTGGCCGTGCGAAAGATTTGGAATGGACAATCCCGCGGTGCTCGCGGCTTTTCTTTTGGTATGCGCTTCAGCGGATGTCGCGCATGCGAGCAGAAACCCGAGCAGGAACGCAACAGCCCATAACATCCTGGTTCGCTGCTCATGAAGCGCGCAGGCCCGCGTCGGATGCCATCTGCTCCCCGCCACGGAATCAAACTCTCGCTGGAATACGGAGGCGACACCGCCCATCGTTCGTTCACCGTCTCGACCAAGGTCTTGCGAACGATCTGCTTACCCGCCGCTCGCAGTCATAGCAAATCGGTATCGTTAAAGGTTCCGCTCGTGCGCAGACTCGGACCACGGCGGCAGCGGCGGTAAGCCAAGCGCCGCCCGCACCGGCGCGAACGAGCGGCGGTGAACCGGCGACGCGCCAAGCTTGGTCAGCGCCGCGAGATGCTCGCGGACCGGATACCCTTTGTGCTTCGAAAATCCGTATCCCGGATGATCGCCATCTAATTTGCGCATCAAGGCGTCGCGCGCGGTTTTGGCGAGGATGGATGCGGCAGCGATGGTCAGGCTTTTCGCATCGCCCTTCACGATGGGTTGCTGCGGAATCGGGAGGTCTTTGATGCGCCGTGCATCGATCAGAACGTGCTCTGGTTGCGTCGCGAGCCCGTCGACGGCGCGACGCATCGCAAGCAGTCCCGCCCAATAAATATTGATGCGGTCGATTTCCTCGACCTCGGCGAAACCGACCGACCAGGCGATCGCAGTGGCTTTGATTTCGATGGCAAGCCGGTCGCGCGTCGCAGCATCGAGTTTTTTCGAGTCGTCAACATCGGCAATTCGCGTGCCGGGCGCGAAGATGACGGCGGCAGCTGACACTGGCCCCGCAAGCGGGCTCATGCCCGCTTCGTCGACGCCGGCGACGAACTGCACGCCGGTCTTCCAAAGCGACGTCTCGAAACGCAGCAGCTTGCGAATGCGCTGCCCTTCCGATCGGCTATCGAAATGCCGTCGTGCAATTGCGTCCAGGATAGCCTTTGCTCCCGGTCGCGGATCGGCGAGGAGTGCCGCCTCGGTTGCGGAATCCAATGGTCGCCGCTCAAGCACATGGCGGCGTCGAAGTTCGGAAAGGACAAACTTGGTCACGACGGGCGCCTTCGCCCTCCTGCATGCACGATTTGAAGATCTTCAAATCTAGTCGCGCGCGGGCCGCCGCCGCTCGTGGAACCACGGCCGATACTCCGCCATCTTCTGTCTTTGCGCAGCCGACGCCTGCTTCTTGCAGGTTGTCGCCTCATCGCTTTTGCTCGGCGCGCCCCAGCGGCGTTCAGCGCAATCGTTGACATTATAAGCCATTTCGAGATCGGCGGTGCGGTCGACCACATCCTTGAGAGCCAAAGGCCACTGCGAGCCATCGCTGCGCGTGTACGAAAACTTCCGTGTCGCCAATTCGGACGCGAGCGTTTGATCGAGCTCCGCCTTGACGTCCGCTCCGCTCTTTCCGGCGGGCATTGCGTAGCGTTCCGGCCGTCGCGCCACCCGTTCCGGAAATCCCCGCACGACGTCGATCGCAATCAGCAGACGAAGATCACGTGAGGGCGTCGAAAAATCTTCCCAGGCTCCGGTTGTCTCAAAAATCGACGCGCCGTTCGGGATCGCAACCTCGGCACCGCCACCGTTCAAATACTTGCGGCCATTTTCGACGGATGTGACGCGCGTCTTCACCTGCTCTTCGAGCGCCGTGGTGACTTCCTGCATCGCGCGCAGCGGATCGAGCGGCGCGGGTGACATCACGTCATCCATGCGATCGTAAAATTCTTCGACGCCGAGCTTCGACTGTTCCAGGGAAAAGTCGCCGTAGTCCGCATCGTTGACGATCTCGGCGTTGGTGAGACGCCGGAGGCCGCCGGATTTATCAGCAACAATCGGACGGAAGCGTTTGAAGCCCGGGCTGCCGAGCGCCGGATTCTGCGCGAACAGGAAATTGCCGCGCCAGAAGCGCTTGCGCGCAACCGTGCCGTCCGGCTGGCCATCGACGGCGAGGAATACGCCTGCGGCCTCGTTGGTCTGCGCCACGCGCTTCACGAGCACTAGCACATGCCCGTAAGGGTCCGCGTAGATCGTTCCGGGACGCAGCGTCGTTTCCTTCAGCGCGACCGGATAGTAATCGGTCTTGTCGTCATCCGCCGCTGTTCGTCCGCCGCCCGAGTGCACGGCATTCGCAAGCGTCGATCGCAAGTAATAGCCGAAGCCCGGCACCAGCCCCGGCGGCCGGGACTTGCCGCGCGCCGTCGAAATCTTCGCGGACACGGTTTCGAATAGTCCGGAGATCAGACCGGGCTTGGCCTCGGCAACTTTCTGCTCCTCGTTGCCGAAGCGCGGATCTTCTTTCTGGATGTTCCACCACTGTGTGCATCGCGGGGGATTGCCGCCGCCACCGCGTGAGCATTTCGAATATCCGAACGGCAAGCCCATCTTGAATGCGAAATAGGCTCGCAGAAAATACGGAAGGTCGGCGCAGTCGGGGCGGATAATCAGACCTTTGCGATCTTCGCCAAGCCCCAGATGATCGAACAGGACATTCCGCGACTGATCGCGCAACACATCGTGAAGCGCGGGCCATGACAGCGCTTCATCGATCGGCGCATCGAAGAGCTTTTCGATCCAGGCCGAGTACAGATTTTCAGTTTTGCGGTTCCAGGCCTGACGCACGGGCCAAACACTTTTGTCCGAGCTTTGCGGAGCAGCCTTCGCGGCGTTGCCGACAACGATATCGCGCGTAATCTTGCTGCACGCTGAAGCAGATTCGTCCGACGTGAGTGTCGCGCGCCACGTTCCCGCCGTCGGCTTCGCAATTTCGGCGAACCAGAAATACGGCGGACCGCCATGACGTTCGCGCGATTTGGCGGCGACGCTGCCATCCGGCGCGATCAGCGAAAGCTCACCTGCGAGCGGTTGCTCGACCGTGAAGACGACGCGCAGCGAAGTGCCCTTCCAGGGGGACAAGGGCGAAACGAGCAAAGCAGGTTGTGCCGACGCATCGCATCCGTCGGAAGCCTCTTTGGCGGAGGCTTGAATGGCCGGAGACAGAAACAGGAAAAGCCCGGCGATCAACAGCGAATGCAGCGGCGCGGCAGCCAAATGGCGTCGATAAAACACGTACAATCCCCCCGATGCCGTTCGCTACGGTTCTGCGCGCGAAAGCCTTTGCCTCAACAATGGCAGAATTATCACGACATACAATACTGCCAACATGATGCCCCGCGGGGTCGGAGCCGCCAT